>ENA-OZGI01000084-OZGI01000084.1-human-gut-metagenome-genome-assembly--contig:-NODE-84-length-46742-cov-9.751623_pt1 | contig 46742 bp, 42 predicted proteins | sample MGYA00245114_ERZ653653 | MGnify/ENA primary metagenome ERZ653653 (study PRJEB26926, sample SAMN06165051) | human gut metagenome | biome: ENVO:00009003; feature: ENVO:2100002; material: ENVO:00002003...
GGAGCACCTCAAAAACACCATCATACACTAAATCAGTAAGTTGGCAGCATCACCGCTTATCTCTAGCCGTGAAATACTTTCTGTTCAGGGGAGTTAATTTCGCTAATAAGGAAAATATTTCGCCGTCGGCAAGGGGAAAAGGATCGCCGCCTTCGCCACAGGCGCAATATATCGCGCGGGCCGTCATCGTAAGAAGATAAATGGCGATGGCAAGCCGTTGTAACATAACCTCTTCATCTCCGTCATCACGGATAAGAGCCAGAAATAGCGCTAAATGACAACAAATATCATTTGCCTTCGCGTCAGATAATACTTACATTCATAACCATTGGTAATGCTTTAGCGCAGTTCGCGCTTTGAATTTCGAGGTGGATATGTCCGGAATCATCACGCTGGTCATCGCGCTAATCCTGCTGGTCGCGGCGGTGTATAATCTTATTTCCTACATTCGTGACCGGCGCAGCGCCAGCCTGCCCAGCAAAAAAACCAGGCGCTGAAAGTAATTAAAGCGGTATTCTCGTTACCCCGGCGCGACTGGCCGGCTCATCTCTTCGCTCTTCTGCGAGCACAAAAAAGCCCCTGCCGACAGACAGGGGCCGCAATTCGGTCGCGAACCGCGATGTTGCCGCCCCACCCGCCGGGCGCTGTGCGCCCAGGGTGACTGGCGGACCCCATCCGGCGCTTATCTCCGGCACTCATGATGGCTTAGCTCTTGAAGGGGCATCAGAATAATCTCATATCCCCTGGATTGAGTTTTGACAATTTTTGCCATTGTGACTATTAGCGGCCTAACACACCCATCGCGCAATAGTCGCCTGGCGCTAAATGATCAATCCTTTAGCTATGCTTAACCATCACATGGCGGACCACGGTATAATCCTCAAGGCCATACATCGACATGTCCTTGCCGTAGCCTGACAGCTTCTGGCCACCGTGCGGCATTTCGCTGACCAGCATAAAGTGGGTATTGACCCAGGTGCAGCCGTACTGCAGCCTGGCGCTAAGACGATGGGCGCGACCGACATCTTTCGTCCATACCGAGGAGGCCAGACCATACTGAGAGTCATTCGCCCAGCTCAGGGCCTGCGCTTCATCGCTGAAAGGCGTCACGCTGACTACCGGACCAAACACTTCGCGCTGGACAATAGCGTCTTCCTGCCGGGCGCCGGCGAGCAGCGTCGGCTGGAAGTAATAGCCCGCGCCGTCAGCCCGACTGCCGCCGGTGACCACCTTAATGTGCGGCAGCGCCCTTGCGGCTTCCACCGCCGCGCTAACGCGCTCAAGATGGGCCAGCGAGCTCAGCGGACCCAGTTCGGTGGCAGCGTCCTCCGGCGCCCCCATTTTCAGGCTGGCCACCGCCGCCCCGAGTTTCTCCACCAGCTGGTCATAGATACCCTGCTGGGCGTAGATCCGGCAGGCGGCCGTGCAGTCCTGGCCGGCGTTGTAAAAACCGAAGGTCCGCACCCCATCCACCACCGCATCGATGTCCGCATCGTCAAAAACGATCACTGGCGCCTTACCGCCCAGCTCCATGTGGGTGCGTTTAATCGACGAGGCGGTATGGCCAATGATATGGGCTCCGGTGGCAATCGATCCGGTCAGGGAGACCATTCGCACCTTAACGTGGGCGGTCAAGGGGTCGCCCACCGTTTTACCGCGGCCAAACAGCACGTTGATAACCCCCTCCGGGAAGATATCTTTTGCCAGCTCCGCCAGCTTCAGCGCCGTCAGCGGGGTGATCTCCGAGGGTTTTATCACTACGCAGTTGCCCGCCGCCAGCGCCGGGGCCAGCTTCCAGGCCGCCATCATCAGCGGATAGTTCCACGGCGCGATGGAGGCCACCACGCCCACCGGATCGCGGCGGATCATTGAGGTATGCCCTTCGAGATACTCTCCGGCCGCCATCCCCGGCAGGCAGCGAGCGGCGCCGGCGAAGAAGCGGAAGACGTCGGCGATGGCCGGCATTTCATCATTAATCACGCAGTGCAGCGGCTTGCCGCAGTTCAGCGACTCCAGCTGCGCCAGGGTTTCAGCCTGCGCCGAGATGGCGTCCGCCAGCTTCAGGAGACATTCCGCACGCGTCTTCGGCGTCGTCTGACTCCAGGCATCGAATGCCCGGTCCGCCGCCTCAACGGCGGCATCGACCTGGGCTGCTGTCGCTTCGGCAATCTCCAGGATCACTTCGCCGGTTGCAGGGTTATATACCGGAACCTTCTCGCCTTCACCTGCCACTAACTTACCGTTTATCAATAGGTTGTGTTGCATAGCATTATCCTGTTTCATGGTTTTATTTCCCGTTTCCGGCGTCGTTATCGCCGTCGCGGGTGAGCCACCAGGCCCCTAAGATTGGTATCGTCGTTACCAGCATCACCAACAGCGCGACAACGTTGGTGACGGGCACATCCCGCGGCCGCCCCAGCTGATTCAGCAACCACAGCGGCAAGGTGCGTTCATGCCCCGCGGTAAAAGTGGTAACGATAATTTCATCAAACGACAGAGCGAATGCCAGCATTCCCCCCGCCAGCAGCGCCGACCCCAGATTGGGCAGCACTACGTAACGAAAGGTCTGCCAACCGGTAGCGCCTAAATCCATCGAGGCTTCCACCATACTCCACGAAGTCCGGCGGAAGCGGGCGATGACGTTGTTAAACACCACCACCACGCAGAAGGTCGCGTGCCCCACCACGATCGTCAGCAGGCCAGGCTCAAGGCCGACCGCTTTGAACGCCGTCAGGAGCGCCAGGCCGGTAATGATCCCCGGCAGGGCGATAGGCAGCAGCAGCAGTAGCGACACCGCATTTTTGCCAAAAAAGGCGCTGCGCCACAGGGCTCCTGCAGCCAGCGTGCCAAGCACTAAGGCAATGGCGGTCGACAGGGCGGCGATCTTAAGTGACAGCGTCACTGCCTGCAGAATGTCGCTGCGCCCGGCCGCCTCGCTGAACCAGCGCAGCGTCAGCCCCTGCGGCGGAAAGCTAAAAGCTGCATCTTCCGTATTAAAAGCATAGATGGCGATAATCAGCAGCGGAAAGTGGAGGAATATCACCCCGCCCCAGGTCGCCAGTCGCAGATACCAGGGCGCGCGTTCAGAGTGCATCGAAGGCTCCCAGACGTTTCACGAACGCCAGATAGAGGGCAATCAAGACGATAGGCACCAGGGTAAACGCCGCCGCCATCGGCATATTGCCGATCGCCCCCTGCTGCGAGTAAACCATATTGCCGATAAAGTATCCCGGCGGGCCCACCAGCTGCGGCACGATAAAGTCGCCTAGCGTCAGCGAAAAGGTGAAGATCGACCCAGCGGCGATGCCGGGAATGGCTAGCGGCAGCACCACGTAGCGAAAGGTCTGCCGCGGGGCCGCGCCGAGATCGGCCGAGGCCTGTAGCAACGATCCCGGAATACGCTCCAGCGCCGCCTGCACCGGCAGGATCATAAACGGCAGCCAGATGTAGACGAACACCAGAAAGCGTCCAAGGCCGGAGGTGGACAAGGTATTGCCGCCGACCGCCGGGACGCTCAACAGCGCGTTCAGCGCCCCCTCCAGTCCAAGATGACCGAGGAACCACTGCGCCACGCCATCTTTCGCCAGCAGCAGCACCCACGCATAGGCTTTGACGATATAGCTGGCCCACATTGGCAGCATGACCGCGATATAAAAGAAGGCCTTCATTTTGCCGCTGGTGTAGCGCGCCATATACCAGGCCATCGGCAGCGCCAGCAGCGCGCTGGCCAGCGTGACGCACAGCGCCATCACCAGGGTCCGCACAATAATGTCGTAGTTGGCAGGGTTGAACAGCGCCCGCAGGTTAGCCAGCGTGAAGTCGCTGGTCACCGACATGGTGAAGTCGTCAAAGGTATAAATGCTCTGCCACAGCAGGGTCAGCAGCGATCCCAGATAGACGATGCCAAACCACATCAGCGGCCCGAGCAGCAGTAAAAACAGGCCCAGCGCCGGTCGGCGCCAGAAGATCCCCGATATGCGCCCGGTCTGCGCAGGAATTATTGCCATGGTCATCTCAGCCTCCGCTTTCCAGCGGGGTCATCGCCGAGCGCGACCATGACGCCTGTACTATTTCCCCGGTTCGCGGAACGCTGGCCGCCGCCGCGCCATCGATGTTGGCCTGGCTGACCAGCAGTTTGTCGCCATCCGCGAGGCGGAGCTCGATCCGCGTCGCCGCCCCCTGATACTGCACCGCCTGCACCACACCCTGCACCTGCACCTCGCCGCCGCCCTGCAGGCGAACATGCTCCGGACGCAGCGACCAGCTGCCCGCCATCCCGCACAATCGTCGGGCCGCCTCGGCTGCAAAAACGTTGGCGGTGCCGACAAAACCGGCCACAAATGCGGTCCTGGGGTGCAGATAGAGATCCTGCGGGGCATCCACCTGCTCAATGCGCCCGTTGTTAAACACCGCCACGCGATCCGACATCGACAGCGCTTCGCTCTGGTCGTGGGTCACGAAGATGAAGGTGATCCCCAGCGACTGCTGCAGCTTTTTCAGCTCCACCTGCATCTGCTCGCGTAGTTTCAAATCCAGGGCGCCCAGCGGCTCATCGAGCAGCAGCACCCGCGGCTGGTTCACCAGCGCCCGGGCAATCGCGACCCGCTGCCGCTGGCCGCCGGAGAGCTGGGAGGGCTTGCGATGATGAGCAAAGCCAAGGGCCACCTTCTCCAGCGCCTCCTGGGCGCGGGCATGGCGCGCTTTCTTCGCCATGCCTTTGACCATCAGGCCGTAAGCGACGTTGTCAAGGATCGACATGTGGGGAAATAGCGCGTAGTCCTGGAACACGGTATTCACATCCCGCTGCCAGGGCGGCAGTTCGCTGGCCGGCTGACCAAAGATATGGATGGTTCCGCCGGAGAGCTGCTCAAAACCGGCAATCAGCCGCAGGCAGGTGGTTTTACCCGAGCCGGACGGACCCAGCATCGAGAAAAATTCTCCATCGCGTATGCCAATGCTAACTCCATCCACCGCCCGCACATCGCCATACAGGCGCGATACATTCTGGAACTCGACCGCGTACGTCATTGTTTGCCTCCGATCCTTAGCGGCCGCCCATTATCGCAATATAGTCCTGAGTCCAGCGGCTATAGGGCACGTATTTCCCGCCTTCCGCAACCGGCGTTTTCCAGAAGTGAATGCGGTTAAACTGCTCATAGCCGTTGGTCTCACAGCCTTTATCACCGAGCAGCGCGCTGGCTTTACAGCCCTCAGGCACCACCGGCAGCGAACCGAACCAGGCCGCCACATCGCCCTGCACCTTCGGCGTGAGCGACCAGTTCATCCATTTATAGGCGCAGACCGGGTGCTTCGCCTCGCTGTGCAGCATGGTGGTATCCGCCCAGCCGGTTACCCCCTCCTTCGGGAACACGGTGGCGACCGGCTGGCCTTCCGCCTTCAGGCCGTTGGCTTGATAGGGCCACGAACTGGAGGCGGCTACCCCTTCGTTTTTGAAGTCGTTCATCTGTACGGTGGCGTCATGCCAGTAGCGATGGATCAGCGGTTGCTGGTCGCGCAGGACTTTCAGCACCGCGTTGTACTGGGTTTCGGTCAGTTGATAGGGGTCTTCGATCCCCAGCTGCGGCTGGGTGGCTTTGACAAACAGCGCGGCGTCGGCGATATAGATCGGTCCATCATAGGCCTGCACCCGCCCCTGGTTGGTTTTACCATCCGGTAGATCCTGCTTGACGAACACCACGCGCCAGCTGTCCGGCGGCGTCGGGAATACGCGGGTGTTGTACATCAGCAGGTTCGGCCCCCACTGATACGGCGTGCCATAGACTTTACCGCCGACGTTAAACCACGCCCCCTTCGCAATACGCGGATCAAGGGAGCCCCAGCCGGCAATCAGCGCCGTGTTGATCGGCTGCACGCGTTTGCCCATGATCAGGCGCAGCGAAGCATCACCCGAGGCGGTGACCAGATCGTAGCCGCCTTTGGCCATCAGACTGACCATCTCGTCAGAGGTGGCAGCAGTTTTGACATTAACCTGGCAACCGGTGTCCTTTTCGAACTGACTCACCCAGTCGTACTGTTTGTCGGTCTGCCCGCGTTCGATATATCCCGGCCAGGCAATAATATCGAGCCGCCCTTCCGGTTTATCCAGCGAGGTGAGCGGCTCTGCCGCCTGAACGGTCAAACAAGCCATACCCAGCACATAAAGGCTGCAACGGGCAATTTTTTTGCTCATCAGGTGTTACTCCTGTCACAAAGGAATTAGCGGCAGCCGTGCCGTAAAAATATCTCCTGAAATAAGGGTAGTCAGCGGATTAACGCCCCCAGGGGAATTTATTCAGGTTGTGACCCGGGACGCATTACGTAAAAATCGCCAACACAAGCAGGACTTTATGGATTATAGACAACGAGTTAGGGAATGAGGAGGGGTATGCATATTTCCTATGGTGAGCGCCGGTAAAATAATGACCGGCCTCGATAAAAATCCTCTTTCGCTTATTTTCGCAGAATGTTTATGATGAGAAAAATAAACGACAGGGTCAGGCAAGCTGTTCGCGAATAAGCTCCCCCAGGCGCTTCACCCCCTGCTCTTCGCGTTCCCCCCAGCCCCAGGCGGTATTAAAACGGAAAAACGAGGTCCAGCTGTCGGAGGTGGAGAACATTTTCCCTGGGGCAATGCTGATGTGCGACGCCAGCGCCCGGGCGCTAAGTGCGCTAGCGTCGGCCCCTTCCGGTAGTTCGATCCACAGAAAGTAGCCGCTGTCGCTGTGGTGGACGATGACCTCCGGCGGCAGATGGCGCAGCAGCGCCTGCCAGGCCTGCTGTTTACGCTCCGCCAGCTGACGACGTAGACGGCGCAGGTGGGCGTCATAGCGCTTGGTGGACAGGTAATCCACCAGGGCTAACTGCATCGGCGAACTTGTGGAAAGCGTACTCATCAGCTGGAGCTGCTGGATCCGCCGCGCCTGTTTGCCGGCCGCCACCCAGCCGATACGAAAGCCGGGTACCAGACATTTTGAGAACGAGCTGCAGTGCAGCGTCATCTCCTGGCGATCCCAGAACTTCGCCGGTAACGGCTTTTCGCGGCCAAAATAGAGCTCGCTGTAGACATCATCTTCGATCAACATCACGTTATAGCGCGTCAGCAGCGCCACCAGCGCCGCTTTTTTTTCAGCGCTGAGGGTGAAGCCGAGCGGATTCTGGCCGTTGGTCATCAGCCAGCAGGCCTTCACCGGATAGTTTTGCAGGGCCGCCTCCAGCGCCGTCAGATCAATGCCTTCCCTGACGTCAGTGGCTACCGACAATGCTTTCAAACGCAGCCTCTCCAGCGCCTGCAGGGCGCCGTAGAAGCAGGGGTTTTCCACCACCACCCAGTCTCCCGGCTCGGTCACCGCCTGCAGGCTGAGGTTAAGCGCCTCCAGCGCCCCGGCGGTGATGACGATCTCGTCCGGCGAGACGTTCATCCCCTGCAGGGCATAGCGACGGGCAATGGCATGCCGAAGTTCTGCATTGCCCGGCGGCAGATTCTCAATGACGCTCATGGCGGTGGCGGTTTTACTCACCTGCGCCAGCGAGCGGTTGAGCTGCTGCAGCGGGAAGAGACGCGGGTCCGGAAAGGCCGAGGCAAAGGGCAGCATCGACGCCTGGCGGCTGGCCTGGAGCACCTCAAAGATATAGGTATTGATATCGACGGCTTCATCGCGAGTGACCTGGGCAGGCGGCGCCGGCTGGCGGAGCTTCACCGGCTGGGGGGCAACATAATAACCCGACTGCGGACGGGCGACGATGCGCCCCTGGCTTTCCAGCAGCTGATAGGCATGGCTGACGGTCATAAAGCTCATGCCGCTGCTGATCACCTGCTCGCGCAGCGACGGCAGCCGATCGCCAGGCAACCAGACGCCAAGGGCGATCTGCTCGGTCAGTTGCTGCGCCAACTGTTGATACTTTTTCATTGCGGCCGTCCCCGTACGATAACGTCCCATTATCATATATCAGTTATAAAAAAATCATAGTTTCCTGTAACTGTTATATCTGCAGCGGCGGCCGCGTCGCCGTGATAGCACGGGATGGGTTTAAAATATCACCACCCAGAATAGCGAGATTAAAACAAACCAGAAGATAATCATTACGCCAAGCGTAATGCACAGACTCTGTAATCCTTTTTCAGACATTGGCATTCCCTTTTATTTATTCCCGAGCTCATACAGTACAAATTAGCCGCGGAGCCGACAATTTATTATTATTTAATTTACGATTAACCGGCTCAGCGTTTTTACTTATTCTCATACTAATGAGTGACAATAAATCAGAGTAAAAATCCGTGGCGGATTTCGTAAGCCAAAATATGAGCTTCGGCGGGTGGTAAGGATATATTATGCCGACCAGGTGACTACGCCATACCGGCGGCAGGGCCGCGTAGCCAGCCGTTAGCAATAATATGACAGACAGCGGAATAGACGCCTAATCACCTTCCGCAGGGATTAATCAAGGTTGCGCAAGGATATTTTCTCGCCCTGGCAACAGCTGAAAAATCATAACAGCGGCCAACTGTTATGATAAAAAATGGCGTGACTGCCTCTGCCCCTCAGTCGTCACCCCACCTAAAATTGCGCTGAATCAATTTTGTTGTGGAGTCCTGCATGTTCGGTCTTGATGCATTCCATCTGGCGCGAGTTCAATTCGCTTTTACGGTCTCATTTCATATTATCTTCCCCGCCATTACTATTGGGCTGGCCAGCTATCTGGCGGTGCTCGAAGGCTTATGGCTAAAAACAAAAAATCCCGTCTGGCGCTCGCTGTACCATTTCTGGTCGAAGATTTTCGCCGTCAACTTCGGTATGGGGGTCGTTTCCGGGCTGGTGATGGCCTACCAGTTCGGCACCAACTGGAGCGGTTTCTCACAGTTTGCAGGCAGCATAACCGGCCCTCTGCTGACCTATGAAGTCCTGACGGCATTTTTTCTGGAAGCGGGCTTCCTCGGGGTGATGCTTTTCGGCTGGAACCGCGTGGGGCCGGGGCTGCACTTTTTCGCCACCTGCATGGTGGCGCTGGGTACTATCATCTCCACCTTCTGGATCCTCGCCTCTAACAGCTGGATGCAGACCCCGCAGGGGTTTGAGATCGTTGATGGCCAGGTCGTGCCCGTCGACTGGCTGGCGGTGATCTTTAATCCGTCGTTCCCCTACCGATTATTGCATATGACAGTAGCGGCGTTTCTCAGTAGCGCGCTGTTTGTCGGCGCCTCGGCGGCCTGGCATCTGCTGCGCGGCAATCAGTCGCCGGCGATCCGTAAGATGTTCTCGATGGCGCTATGGATGACGCTGCTGGTCGCCCCCGTCCAGGCGCTGATCGGCGATATGCATGGCCTGAATACCCTGAAGCACCAGCCGGCGAAAATCGCCGCCATTGAGGGGCACTGGGAAAATCCGCCGGGTGAGCCAACGCCGTTGCTGCTGTTTGGCTGGCCCGATATGGACCAGGAGCGCACCCGCTACGGGCTTGAGATACCGGCCCTGGGCAGTCTGATCCTCACCCACAGTCTTGATAAACAGGTGCCGGCGTTGAAAGAGTTCGCTCCTGAGGAGCGCCCGAATTCTACTGTGGTGTTCTGGTCATTTCGCCTGATGGCCGGGCTAGGCATGTTGATGCTGCTGCTGGGCGTGCTGGCCCTGTGGCTGCGTCGCGGCGACCGGCTATACCACTCGCGGCCGTTTCTGCGTTTTGCCCTGTGGATGGGGCCATCCGGCCTGATCGCTATTCTCGCCGGCTGGGTGACCACCGAGGTGGGCCGCCAACCCTGGGTGGTGTATGGCGTTCAGCGCACCGCCGATGCCGTTTCCGCTCATGGCGATCTGCATATGTCGGTCAGTTTATTGACCTTTATCGTAGTGTACAGCGCCGTCTTCGGCGTCGGCTACAGCTATATGCTGCGCCTGATCCGCAAGGGGCCGCAGGAGATGCTCCCGGCGACAACCGGTACGCCAGCCCGCCCGCTGTCCGCCGCCACTGAAGGTTATCTGCAGAAGGAGTCCCGCTAATGGGTATCGAATTATCGGTGATCTGGTTCGTGATTATCGTCTTTGCCACGCTGATGTACATCGTCATGGATGGCTTTGATCTGGGCATCGGCCTGCTGTTCAGCACGGTGCGGGGCGGCGGGGATCGCGACGTAATGGTCAACAGCGTCGCGCCGGTATGGGATGGCAATGAAACCTGGCTGGTGCTCGGCGGCGCCGGCCTGTTTGGCGCCTTTCCTCTCGCCTACGCGGTGATCATCGACGCCCTGTCGATCCCCCTGACCCTGATGCTGATCGGCCTGATTTTTCGCGGCGTCGCCTTTGAGTTTCGCTTCCAGGCCACGCCATCGCACCGGCCATTCTGGGATCGCGCCTTTTTTGGCGGCTCCCTGCTGGCAACCTTCAGCCAGGGCGTGGTGGTCGGGGCGGTGATCAACGGTTTCACCGTCAGCGGTCGCGCCTTCAGCGGCGGCATGTTTGACTGGCTGACCCCGTTCAGCCTGTTCTGCGGACTCGGACTGTGCGTGGCCTATGCGCTGCTCGGCGCCACCTGGCTGGTGATGAAAAGTGAAGGCGCGCTGCAGCAGAGAATGCGCAGCGCATCGCGGCAGTTGCTGGGTGCCCTGCTGGCGGTGTTTGCCGTCATCAGCCTGTGGACTCCGCTGGCGCACCCGGCGATTGCTGCCCGCTGGTTCAGCCTGCCGAATCTCTATTTCCTGCTGCCGGTACCGCTGCTGGTGATCCTCGTTAGCGGCTGGCTGTGGCGCACGCTGCATCAGCGCGACCGCCATGTTTCGCCCTTCACGCTGACGCTGGGCCTGGTCTTTCTCGGCTTCAGCGGACTGGGGATCAGCATCTGGCCGCATATTATCCCGCCGGCCATCACGCTGTGGCAGGCTGCCGCTCCCCCGCAAAGCCAGGGCTTTATGCTGGTGGGCGCCCTGCTGATTATTCCGGTCATTCTTGGCTACACCTGCTGGAGCTATTACGTGTTCCGCGGCAAAGTTCAGCCTGGGGAGGGATATCACTGATGCGTACTGCCTGGCCTAAACGTCTGCTGTGGCTGATCGCGCTCTGGGGAGGCAGCGTACTGACGCTGGCCGCCATAAGCCTGCTGTTTCGCCTGCTGATGACCGCCGCAGGGCTAAAAGTCTGAGTGGGATGCAGAGAGGTCCGAAAAGGGACTTCTCCATCTTATCTTCACTTTTGCCTGATGAAATACGGCGATACATCTGAAGAAAGGATATTGCTATGAAGAAGTTAGCTTTACTCTCCGCCGTAATGACGCTTGGAATGTCGTCATGGGCTTTTGCTGCCGACAACCCGCCGCCGCCGCCGGAAAAAGGCGCGCAGCATCAGGGTAAACCGCCGGTGAAAAACGGCCAACACGAAGGTAAGCAAGCGCAATACAACAGCAAACAGCCACAACGAGACGGTAAACAGCCACAACACGATGGTAAACAGCCGCCGCACAACGGCAAGCAGCCGCCAAAAGGTAGCGAGCACAGCGGGAAACCGCTGCCGCCGAAAGCGTAACACTCTGGCCTGGCTTCCGCGTCAGGCCTTTTTTCATCCTTCGTCAGCCATCGTTGACAAACTCTTGCCGTTCTTTGAGATGCCTGGAAAAAAGCCTGCATTGCGCCTGACATAGTATGTCCACGCCATTGTTCCGTCGAGAAAAGGTATGTTAAAGAGAAGCATAAGCGCCCTGCTGTTGCTGTGCGCATTATTTTCCGGGCATCTGTTAGCCCATCGTCAGGGACACGAGTACTTTCCGGTGCAAAGTCTCGAACAGCAGCTGCTGCACGAAGCGGATAGCGATGCGCTTCGCAGCCAGCACGAGGAGGCCGCCGCAGACCTGCGCGAACATCACCGCTGGCAGGACGACCGTAAACCGCGGGCATCCTGCCAATAGCATCGACTCGAATCAGGCCCCTTTGCGCTTCGGCAGCGTCTTCATCAGATCGTCAGGGCTGACGGAGGCCACAATGCTGCCCGGGTGCGGCATTTTGAGGATATGGTTTTTGATCTTGCCGACCACGTGCATTTCGCACGGACGGCAGTCAAACTTCAGGGTCAGGACCTCATCGCCATGGATCAGCTGCATCGGCGTGGCTTTCCAGCTCTTGATGGAGCCTTTCGCCTGCTTCGGGCAGAGGTTGAAGGCGAACCGCAGACAATGCTTAGTGATCATCACCGGCACATCGCCCTTCTCTTCGTGCGCTTCATAGGCGGCGTCGATCAGCTGTACGCCATAGCGCTGGTAGAACGCCCGCGCCTTGTGGTTATAGACGTTGGCGAGGAAGGAGAGATGGGTCTCCGGGTAGACCGGCGGCGGTACGGAGACCGGCTTGCGGGTGCCGCGCTGCCAGGCGTTGAGGCGCGCTTCATCCAGCATCTCCGCAGTTTCCCGACGCAGCTGGTTGAGCAGGCTGTTGGGCACAAACAGCGGCGGCAGATTAACCTGCACCTCGCGCGCATAATAGATGGTTTGCCCCAGTTTTGTGACACCGTCACGCAGGTTGGCCAGCGCTTTCTCCGCCTGGTTAGCTTCGGCGAACTCCCCGTCAAGGGTGTGGGTCACGCTGACGCCATCTTCACAGGTCATGGTGAGAACCAGCTGCTCCTGCCAGCCGCTCAACGTCACATCTACCGCGATGCGGCGTTCGCTGGAGGTCTTTAGCAGCGCCTGTTGCCAGTTATGATCGAGGTTGCGGTTGAGCGGCTGATGGGGGCGCACTTTATGCAGATCCGCTGGCATCTCGTTCGGCCATACCCGATAACGGTTTTCGCCGGTTTTTTCCACGGTATTAGCACGGAAGCCCACCACTTCGCGCTTAATCATCACGTTGAGACCATCGCCGTTGGTTAACGGTTCACTGACTTCAACGTCGAGATGGTCTTTGCCTACCTTCAGAACTTCACCTACCGGCAGGCCGATAAATTTCGGCGAATCAAAGGCGCCGATATCGCCTTTGCGGGCATTAACAAAGTAGTCAGTGCTGCCCCGGTGGAAGGTTTTATCCGTGGACGGGATAAAGAAATGCTCAGTGCGTCCAGCCGAGGCGCGCGCCAGGTCGCCGCGATCTTCGATAATGGCATCCAGCATTTGACGGTAGTGCGCAGTGATGTTTTTCACATAACTCATGTCTTTGTAACGGCCTTCAATTTTGAAGGAGCGTACGCCAGCGTCGATCAGCGCCGCCAGGTTGGCGGTCTGATCGTTATCCTTCATCGACAGGAGATGTTTCTCATAGGCCACCACCCGCCCCTGATCGTCCTTCAGGGTATACGGCAAGCGGCAAGCCTGCGAGCAGTCGCCGCGGTTGGCGCTGCGTCCGGTCTGGGCGTGCGAAATGTAACACTGCCCGGAATAGGCCACGCACAGCGCGCCATGGATAAAGAATTCGATAGTGGCGTCAGTGTGGTCGTAAATGGCTTTGATTTGACTGAGGTTCAGTTCGCGCGCCAGCACGATCTGACTGAAGCCGGCGTCGGAGAGAAACTTCGCTTTTTCCACACTGCGAATATCGCACTGGGTGCTGGCGTGCAGCTCAATCGGCGGCAGATCCAGCTCCATGATCCCCATATCCTGCACGATCAGCGCATCGACGCCTGCGTCGTAGAGATCGGTAATCAGCCGCTGCGCCGGCTCCAGTTCATCGTCATGCAGAATGGTGTTCAGCGTCACAAATACCTTTGCGCCAAAGCGATGAGCGAAAGGCACCAGCCCGGCGATATCGCTCAGACTGTTGCTGGCGTTGTGGCGGGCGCCAAAGCCAGGTCCACCGATGTAAACGGCATCGGCGCCGTGAAGGATCGCTTCGCGAGCGATACCGGCGTCGCGGGCAGGACTAAGAAGTTCAAGACGATGATTGTGCAGGCGCATACGCGTGTTGTTATCCAGTATAAGGGGGTCGAAATGGCGGCTATTGTAGTCAGAACCGGGCGCAGACGAAAACCTTTTCCGCCGTCGCGCGACGACGAATTTTCACTTTTCAACAAAGTATTGACGGAAAAGATATTTCCCTCAAATCACGGCGAAGAGTACTGTCATCACGTATTCCGGATTTTCCTCGTCACGTTGTGAGTGGTTATCATCAGTCATCTTGTCTGGCCGCGGGTTCGCTCGCGGTTTTTTCTTTTGGATAATGGATAAGAGAATGGAAATGGGCCGCCTGGGCGCCGCGGTTACGATACGCATGCGTCGCGTCGCCGGCGAAACGCCTACCCTCACCCGCCTGCAGCGAGTGCCACTCCCCTTGTAAGCACAAATCCAGCGTACCACTTATCACTACCACATGCTCAATCACCCCTTTCTCATGCGGCGTTGATTCGCTCAGCGCGCCGGGGGCAAGGGTTATCGAAAAATGGTCAAAGCGCAGCTCGGGATCCCACGGGAATACTGGCGTCACCACCATCGCCTGCTGCTGCGGATCAAACGCGGAGGGCGCGGCGCTGGCGTCCGGGACGATGAACGCCGAAAACGGTACGTTCAGCCCGGTGGCAATCTTCCACAGCGTCGCCACCGTTGGACTTGATTCATTCCGCTCAATCTGCCCGAGCATGGCTTTCGACACCCCGGTCTCTTCCGCCAGTCGCGACAGGCTCCAGCCTCGCTGCTGGCGCAGGGTTTTAAGCGTTGCCGCCAGATGTTGCGCAATATTCATCCTTCCTCCTGTTTTTACTGCGCAAAGTATACCGCCATTTGTCTGATTTTTTCAGGACGTTTAACGGCATCGTACGCCACTGGCGGCGAGTTTTTCTCCCAGGGTAGCTGCGCGAACCACCGCTTGTGCGTTATAACGCACAATGATACATTGAATGGATGTTATAACGCACATGAGAATCATCTATGCGCTCGTTTAGTCTTCCGCTTCCCACTCTGTTCGCTGGCTTCGTCGCCGTGTTGGTGGGGTACGCCAGCTCCGCCGCCATCATCTGGCAGGCCGCCGCCGCGGCCGGCGCTACCCCCGGGCAGATCGCCGGCTGGATGACGGCTCTTGGCCTCGCCATGGGCATCAGTACTCTCGCGCTGAGCGCCTGGCGGAAAGTTCCTGTGCTCACCGCCTGGTCAACGCCGGGCGCTGCGCTGTTAGTTAGCGGCCTGCAGGGGGTGACCCTCGCCGAGGCCGTGGGGATCTTTATTTTCGCCAACGCGCTGATCGTTATCTGCGGCGCCACCGGCCTGTTTGCCCGGCTGATGCAGATCATTCCCCATTCGCTGGCCGCCGCGATGCTGGCTGGGATCCTGCTACGGTTTGGTTTGCAGGCCTTCGCCGGCTTACAGGATCATCTGCCGCTGTGCGGCGGGATGCTCGCCGCCTGGCTGCTGTGTAAAGCGCTGTGGCCCCGCTTCGCCGTGGTGGCCGCGCTGGTGATTGGAGCGCTGATTGCGGCGGCGTCCGGGGATGTGGCTAGCGCCGCCGTGCCGCTGGCATTTGTGACGCCGGAATGGGTCGCCCCGCAGTTTACTCCGGCGCTTTTGCTCAGCGTCGGTCTGCCGTTCTTCCTCGTCACCATGGCCTCGCAGAACGCTCCGGGGTTCGCCACCCTGCAGGCATCAGGCTATACCGTACCGGTCTCCGCACTGATCGTCGTTTGCGGGGGGTTGGCACTACTGCTGGCGCCGTTTGGGGTTTATTCCATCTGCATCGCGGCGATCACCGCTGCGATTTGCCAGAGCCCGGAGGCGCACCCGGATCCGAACCAGCGCTGGCTGGCGGCCATAGCTGCGGGCGGTTTTTATCTGCTGGCCGGTCTGTTCGGCGGGTCAATCACCGCCCTGATGTCGGCCCTGCCGCCGGCGTGGATCCAGATGCTGGCGGGTCTGGCGCTGCTCGGCACCATCGGTGGGAGTCTTTTTCAGGCAGTGCATCAGGCCAGTGAACGCGATGCGGCGGTGCTAACCTTCCTGGTCACCGCCAGCGGGGTGACGCTGGCGGGAATTGGCTCCGCCTTCTGGGGCGTGGTGCTCGGCGGGGTGAGTTACGGCGTGCTATCCGCGCTGCGCCGCCCGTAGCTGGGACGGCGTCAGCCCGGTGGCGGCTTTGACCCGATGGCTGAAATGGCTGGGGGAGCTAAAACCACAGGCCAGCGCTATCTCGGTTAACGGCAGCGCGCTATGGCAGATCAGATTTTGCGCCTTCGCCATTCGCTGCTGCATGACGTACTGATGCGGAGCCATATTTAGCGACTGACGAAACATACGAGCAAAATGAAACTCACTCAGACCCGCCTGCTGCGCCAGGTCGGCCAGGGTCAAGGGCTGATCGAGATGAGCATCGATCCAGGCCAGTACGTGACGCTTTACGCCTGGCGCCAGCCCGCCGGTGACCGTCGGCAAACGCCACTGCACGGTGGAATAGTGCTGGATCAGATGGGTAAGCAGTAAGCTGCTGGCAGCGCTGAGGGTCAGCTGGTTCGCCGGCTGCCGCCAGTCGTTAGCCAGCAAAAACTGACGATACACTGCGGTGATTTTATCATCGCTGGCGAAGGTCTTTTCCTGTAGGGTGAAATTCGCCGGGCTGCGGTCCCATACCTCCTCGCCGACGCGACGCAGGTGCGCATCGGTACAGTAAAGATGCACAAACGACAGATCGCCGCGGATATCCCATACGCTTTCATCGCCTTTCGGCATCAGACAAAAACGGTCCGGGCCGCCGCCATTTTTCCAGCCGTGCGGCGTCTTTTGATAGCTTTCGTAGCCATCAGCCACGTACAGACTTAAGGTATGATGGTCGCTGCGCACCGTCACGGTATCGCAATTGTTATACCAGGCGGCCAGTTGAATACCGGAATTCAGCTCCACGGTTCCCTTCAGCACCGCGTTCTGTCGCCGTAATGTTTCAAATGTCCCGTAACCCATCGTCTTCACACATTGTCTGTAAAAGCCCTAGTCTAGGGAGACTACGGCGCGGTTTCCAGTCCTCACCGCCAGCGGATGGCAAATAAGCGCAAGAATTTGCAAGCCGACAACAAACCGGTGAAAGCCGCAGCAGGCGGCAGCCGGCATACTCCTCCCATCAACAGGTAGAGGAGAACCAGGGTGAACGCATTACTCTATGCACTCGTTGTCGTGATCTGGGGTACAACGTGGATCGCGATTTTTTTACAACAGGGACCGGTGGCCGCGCCGGTATCGATTTTCTGGCGTTTCGCCGTAGCCAGCGTCACGATGCTGGCGATTCTGCTCGTCACACGACGCCTGCGGCCGCTGGGCGCGAAAGATCATCTCTGCTGCCTGCTGCAGGGCTGCTGCGTCTTCTGCTTTAATTTCTGGTGTTTTTATACCGCCGCCGCCTGGATCAATACCGGTCTGGAATCGGTGATCTTTTCGATGGCGGTACTGTTTAACGCCATCAACAGCTTTCTCTTTTTCCGCCAGCAGCCGCCGGGCCGCTTCTGGGCCGCCGCCGCGCTGGGTCTCGCCGGTATCGTCATCCTGTTCTGGGACGACCTGCTGGCCAACGGACTGAACGCCTCGCTGCTGTGGGGGATCGGGCTGAGCGCCCTGGGTACCTACGGTTTTTCGCTCGGCAATATGTTCAGTATTCGCCACCAGCGCCGCGGGCTGGAAACGCTGACCACCAACAGCTGGGCGATGCTCTACGGCACGCTGGTGATGGGGGCGATCGCTCTGCTGCGCGGCGATAATTTTATGCCAGAATGGACCGTCAGCTATCTGGGCGCCCTGCTTTACCTGGCGCTGTTCGGCTCGGTCATCGCCTTTGGCGCCTATTTCACTCTCGTTGGGCGCATCGGCGCCAGCAAAGCCGCCTACAGTACGCTGCTGTTTCCGCTGGTCGCCTTATCCATTTCCACCGTCTATGAAGGGTATGTCTGGCACAGCAGCGCCGTGATCGGGCTGGCGCTGATCCTGCTGGGTAACCTGGTAATGTTTGCCAAACCGGAACAGCTATTGCTGCGCCGAAGGCTGGCCTGAGGAGGCTGAAGAAAACCAGCGCCGTCGTCAGACGGCGCTGGCACGATTAACGCTGAGAGGGATCGAATTTAACGGCGTCGACCGCCATATCATCGATAACCTGCTTCAGGGTATCGACGGTCAGCGGTGTATTCTCATTCGCCAGGGTTTTGCCTTCCCCTTTACGAACGACCTTGATGACCGGCTTATTGGTGCTGGCGTCAATGACCTCCGCCTCAAAGTACAGATCGGTGTCCATTGTACGATGGCCGGTGGCGGCCTGGGTGCCGGCGACAATCATAGCGACCGGGATCACTTCATAGAACTGCAGCCCCTCTTTGCTGGAGTCCACCCCGGTGATCGCCCCGCGGAAGATGAGGCTGCGCTTGCCGGCGGTAGTGGCCAGCGGTTTACGCTCGGAAATAGCCTGTTTCAGCTCTTTGTTGGTGTAGTTAAGAATATCCTGCAGCGCCTTCTCCCCTACCTGGGTGGTCGGCTTCGGTACCGGATAGTAGGTCACCGGGTGATAAACAATATTGTCATAGTTGGCCGGATTGAAGTTCGGATCGATCCAGCGCAGCTCCGGCTTGCCGGAGGCAGAGGTCGTTTCTTTCAAACTGGAATAATCTTTTAAGAAGCCCGAATACTGATCCGGTTGCGCCACTTTCGCCGCACAGCCGGTCAACGCCAATATTCCCGCCAGAGCGGCGACTTTCAGTAAAACGCGAGTACGCATAGAGAGATCCCTGTAAATGCAGTTTTTTTTCGGCAGACGTTATAGCAAATAGGACCCACTAGTTTTGTGACAAAAAAAGGCTTCGTCAAGGAAGATTTATAAATATTGATTGCCTGAACATTACGTTAATAAATAATCACTTAAAAGGGGTATCGCGCGGTTTTCCAGGCTCATTTTCGCCGCAACGGGTCTCTGTCTTGCCCAGGCTCTGGCGGGGAATGCGGCGCGGGCCATGCTCAGCTTCCCACGCCGCGGCGAATCAGGCAGGCTTGCGCGCCAACAGGGTGGCGAAGCGCAATTTGATGCGATTGCCGTTGGCGTCGGTGCGATGCAGCTCGCCGACGTCCTCATTGTATTTCAGCAGCTCCCAGCCCTGGTAATAATCATGAAGCTCATCAGGTTTAAAGGCAAACGGGAAGCCGACGGTGCAGGGATAGTCTTCGGTATCCATCGCCGCCACAATCAGGTTATAGCCGCCGGCGGCGGTGCAGCGCTGCATATTGGCGATCAGGCCCGGGATGGTGTCAGGCTCGAGGAACATCATCACTACGGTGGAGAGGATCAGGTCATACTCGCCGTCAAAGCTCAGGCTGTTGAGGTCTTTCACCGCCGTTTGCAGATTATCCAGTCGCTCGGCGGCGCGAATACTCTCCAGATTGTTGACGCTCATCGGATTTTTATCCCACGCCGTCACCGCGAAGCCGTTCGCCGCCAGATAAAGGCTGTTACGCCCGTTGCCGCAGCCCAGATCCAGCGCCCGCCCCGGCGGCACAATCGTCGCGGCATGCAGCACCTCGGAATGGGTACGGGTCAGGCTGTATTTTTGACTAAAATAATCCGCGTCACGCTTTGTCATGATCCTTCCTTCTTATTCAGGAGTGTTTCCCGGTCGACCTGGAGCAACAGTTTTCCGCTGACCAACAGCAACGCTGTACGCAGCAGCAGCAGGCCGACAACCAGATTGCTAAAAATAAATAGCGGCATCGCCAGATGATGAAAAAAGCCGTCTCCCCTGGCCTGGCCGAGATGCAGACCGGTGGTGGCCAGCGCGGAAATGCCGAACGAGAAGCTCCAGAAAGAAGCATTGAACGGCTGACGAAGATACCAGGGCATCAGACGGAGCATAAACAGTAGCTGCAGCAGGCCGTAACCAAACAGCAGCTTAGCGAAGGTATCGGCCTCTCCGCCGTTGACGCTGAGCCAGGCGCTGCAGGCCACCAGCGCAGGCGCCAGCTGGATCCCCAGCGAGGTGCGCAGCGGCGTCGGCAGCTCGCCTGCGCTGCGCAGACGCTGGAGGATCGCCGGCTCGAGGCTCAGCCAGGAGAAGACCCCGGCGCCGAGGAACACCAGTCCGGCATCGGAAAATCCCAGCGCGCCGCAGGCCATCGCGCTGATAAAATTATTGGCTACTGTCGGCAGATACAACCCCGGCGTGGTGGCCTCGCGAGGATGGTTCCCCCGCCATAGCCCACCGCTTTGCCAGGCGGCATAGGCGAGCTGCAGCGCCACGCCCGGCACAAACAGCCCGATCGCCAGCGGCCGGCACCAGGGAGCCAAACCAATCGCCACCAACAGCGTGGTGGCCGGAAACAGGCTGACGAAGCTGCTGCTGACCGGATGACGCATCTCCCGCAGCACGCTCGCCGGAAAGCGGATCGCCCGGCTGATAAACGCCATACTGAGCAGGACCCACATCGCCATCGCCAGCGTCACCAGCCCATCACCAATGCTGCGGCTGACCGGCCAGAGGGTGCTGGCGTAACGCCAGGCGAAGCCCATTCCGATGGTGCCGAGCACCATGCCAAAATAACCCGCCGGCAGGTTTAGCACCTGCCGCGGCGTTTGCGTTTTATTCATTTTATTGATGATATCAATTTAATTTGAAGTTGCATTCTAAAGGAACCTTATCCCGCGCGCTATGGCGATCTTTGCTATGTTTATGTTAACCATAAGTAATAAGGATCGGCCATGCGTAAATACCGTCTCAGCGAACAGACCCGGCAGTATTGTTATGAGGAAGAGCATGGCAAACAAAGCGTCACCCTGCGCCAGATCGTGGCGCTTATTGATTTCGCTGACGTCAAAGCGGGCAGCGAAGGCGGCTGGGTGGATGAGGAATGCGCTCTCAGCCAGCAGGGGGAGTGCTGGATCTACGATGTCAACAGCGTGGTCTTCGCCGGGGCGCGCATCCGTGACGACGCCCGCTTAACCGGGTTCTGCGTGGTCAGCCATGAGGCCACCATCGGCGGACGGGCATGCATTCACGCCTCGCAGATCAGCCATCACGCGCAGATCAGTGACAACGTCACGGTTATGCAGAGCCAGGTGCGCGGTTATTGTCGCCTTGCCGACGAGGCGCGCCTTCTCCCCCACTGCCAGGTGATTGCCGCGCGCGGGTTAACCGCCGATCGCGACAAAGTCCTGCAGATCTATCAGCGAGCCACCGTCAGCGCCTCGCGCATTCTCCACCAGGCGCAAATCTACGGCGATGCCTTCGTTGAGCATGCGTTTGTCGAACATCGGGCGGAAGTGTTTGACCAGGCAAGACTTGAAGGGAACGAAGAAAACGACGTCTGGGTATGCGATAACGCCCGGGTATACGGGCACGCGCGCCTGATCGCCGGTCGCGGAGAGGATGCCATTCCCACCGTGCGTTACAGTTCGCAGGTGGCAGAGAATGCGGTGATTGAAGGCAACTGCCTGCTGAAGCATCGGGCGATGGTCGGCGGCGAGGCGCAGCTGCGAGGTGGTCCGATTCTGCTCGACGACGATGTGCTGATCCAGGGGCGGACAGTCATCATCGGCGATGTGATCGTTGAGCACCAGGTCTCCATCAATGACGAGGTGCAGATTGCCGCACAGGAGGGAGAGGCCATTCATCTGCGCGGCCCGAAAACGCTTGACGGCCAGCAGCACATCACCCGCACGCCGCTGTTAGGCGCGCTTTAATGCCTCATCGCGGTCAATAATGCGGGCGTAGATATTCTGATCGTCATAGCTACCGTTCAGATACTCGGCTTGTCGGAGACAGCCTTCCAGAACAAACCCGTTGCGCAACGCTACCTGGTTGCTGCGGGTGTTCGCCACCCGGCATTTGATCACAAACCGGCGCACCAGCCCGCTGGCGGCATAATGGCGGATAAAGGCCTGTAATGAACGGGAAAGCAGCCCTTGCCCCTGGTGCTCTTCATCGATCCAGTAGCCAATATAGGCCGTTTTATTCTGCGGCTCGATCTGATTGAACGACAGGACGCCGACTAGCTGCTTATCGAGAAACAGCAAAAACATTTTGGCGTAATCCCGCTGATGCAGCATCACGTTACCCTGCACATGGCGGCGGGTCTCGTCTTCGCTGCGCACCTCGGCGGGCCAACTGAGCGACTGCTGTAGCCAGCGCTGGTTTTTGACCACCAGCTGGTGCAGGTCGCTAACGTAGCGCTCATCAATGGCGATTAGCGTCAGCGCGTCGGTTACCGGGATCGACTCAGGTACTGCTGGGATATCTGCGGTCATAGCGCTCTCTTCTGGCCCGCAGGGACTGCCTGCGGGCGTCGGGTGACTCAGGGTTATTTCATGATCCGGTCGTCAACGTAGTTGCGTTTATCTGCTGCCGGCGGGAAATACTGATAGAGCCAGGTTTCGCTGATGGCTTCTCCCTGACAGCGCAGGAACAGACGCATCTCCACCGGGTCGGTAGAGTCGGTGGTCGGATACCAGTCGAAAAGGATCCGGTAGCCATCGAACGGCTCGACGTAGAGGATCTCAATCTGCTTCGCTTCCCCGCTGGAGAGGGTGATCACCGGTTCAATACCGCGCGGCGCGGCCGCCTTCAAATCGCCGCCGACAAAGTCGATGGCAAAACGACGCGCCCACTTATCCGGGTAGTGTTCACCCGGCGCCCATCCCTCGGGGAAGCCCCCCATCCCGGTGCGGGTGGCCAGAACGCGCGCCAGCGGAGTGCTCACCGGCGGCTGCGCGCTCCAGTAAAGACGGTAGCGGAAGTCCAGTTCGTCGCCCGCCTTCACCGCCTTTTCCGGCTGCCAGAAGCAGACGATATTATCCAGCGTTTCGCCGGTAGTTGGGATCTCCATCAGGCTGACCGCCCCTTTGCCCCACTGGTTACGCGGCTCAACCCACAGGCTGGGACGCTTGTTATACCAGCCCATCACATCCTGGTAGTGGGTGAAATCACGGTCCAGCTGCAACAGACCAAAGCCGCGCGGGTTCTTGTCCTGGAAGGCATTGAACTGCAGCTTCTGCGGGTTATTCAGCGGCCGGCAGACCCATTCCCCGTTGCCCAACCACATTGACAACCGATCGGAGTCGTGGATTTGCGGATGGATGGTGTCGCACATCCGCCGCTCATTATTGCCGCAGCTGAACATACTGGTCATCGGCGCGATACCCAGCTGTTTGATATCCTTGCGGGCGTAAAGGTGGTTTTCCACGTCCATGATAACCTGGGTATCCTGGCAGTGGATGGTGAACTTGTAGGCGCCAGTGATGCTCGGACTGTCCAGCAGCGCGTAAACGGTAAACACCGTGGCGTCCCCTTTGACCGTTTCGAACCAGAACGACGTAAAGTCGGGAAACTCTTCCGGGGTATCGGTAAAGGTATCCACCGCCAGACCGCGGGCCGACAGGCCATACTGATAGGTGCTGTCTACCGCGCGGAAGTAGCTGGCGCCGAGGAACGCCACGATATCGCGGCGCGCCAGCTCCGGCGCTTTAAACACCCGGAACCCGGCGAAGCCGAGGTCAGACTGTCCTTCCAGCTGACGGGTATCCACACCGGCGTCATTGTACTTAAACAGCTCCGGACGGAAGTGGATCTCGCGCGCCTGCTGGGTGCTGGCGTCTAAAGAGAACATCCGCACGCGGCGACGGAACCCCATCCCGACGTGGAAAAACTGGATGTCCAGCTTACGCTCTTCAATATTGTTCCACAGCGAGTGGTTGGCATCGTACTGGATGCTGTTATAGGCCTGCGGGGTGAGATTGGCGAGCGTCGGCGGCAGATCGCGCGGGGCGCCGCCCCACGGCTGGCGCGCCAGATCGTGAGCCATCGCCTGCAGAACAGCATAATCAAAACGACGCGTTTGCCCGTCGGCAATGCCCGCGTCTTCGGCAAAAGCGGCCTGACTGAATAAGGAAGCGACTCCTGACGTTCCGCATACGGCGGCAACAGCCATGGAAGATTTAAGAAAACGTCTGCGGTTCATGCCTGAGAAAGCGTCCTTCTGCACGGGTGAATTGATTCGCAACGCGTCATCACGCTGCGTGATAATTTCCGCCCACTCTAGACAAAAACGATTAATAATCCAATTGTTGCCAGCAGAAAAAAGGTAAAAAAGCCCTGTCCAGAGGAACAGCCTGTTTTTTTCATTTCCTCTGACGTGTAGCCTGGGCATACACGCTGCCTGCCGCTTTTTACCCCTGACTATTCAAGGGAAATCTATTCTCCAGTGCTGAATATTCACCCCATGTATCGCTCCTCGCCGCGCGCGTTTTTTAGGCACGATTCGCGCAAATTTCCATCGCGCCTGGTGCTAACTTTTCCCCGATAACCGCTATCTTTCTTCACGTTAGCGGCCTACAGGGGAGAGCCGTTCGGGCTGTCCCGCCACGCTCTCCAGGGAATTCATTCAGGAGTCATGCCATGCAAGTGAAAGCAGCCGTCACGCTGGGCTACCAGCAGCCTTTTGTCATCAAAGACGTCGAGGTCGCCCCGCCGGGGAAGGACGAGATATTAGTGAAAATTGTCGCCACCGGCGTCTGCCATACCGACGCCGTGATGCGCGACAACCCCGGGGTGGTGCCTATGCCGGCGATCCTCGGCCATGAAGGCGCCGGGATCGTTGCCAGCGTCGGCGAGGCGGTTAGCGGCATCAGGGTAGGAGACCACGTGGTGCTCAGCTACGCCGCCTGCCACCACTGCGAAAATTGTTTAAGCAACCACCCTTCGGCTTGCGAAGATTTTAATACGCTTAATTTTGGCGGCCGACGCGAGGATGGCACCACCCCCTACCGGCTGGAAGACCAGGATCTGTCCCTGTTCTTTGGCCAGTCGTCTTTCAGCCAGTATGTGGTCACCCGCGCCAGCAACGCGGTCGTGGTCGACCCGGAGGTTGATCTCACCCTGCTCGGCCCGCTGGGCTGCGGTATCCAGACCGGTAGCGGGACGGTGCTCAACCGCCTGAAACCGGTGGTCGGCGAATCGCTGGTGGTGTTTGGCTGCGGCGCGGTGGGGCTCAGCGCCATCATGGCAGCGAAATTAACCGGCTGTTCGCAGATTATCGCGGTGGATATCCATGCCAGCCGCCTCGCCCTGGCGCGCGAACTGGGCGCCACCCATCAGATCAACGGTAAGGAACAGGATGCCGTCGCCGTGATTAAACAAATCACCGGTAAAGGCGCCCACTACGCGGTGGAAACGACCGGCGTCTCCGCTATCGTTCTGCAGGCCGTACACGCGGTGAAACCGCTGGGAACGGTGGCGATTGTGGGCTTTACCGGAGATATCACCCTTAACGTGCAGAACGACCTGATGGCGGAGGGAAAATCGCTGGTCGGGGTGATTGAAGGCGACGCCGTGCCGGCGCTGTTTATTCCGCTGTTGGTGCAACTCTATAAACAGGGAAAATTCCCTATCGATAAGCTTATCGCCCGCTATCCGTTGGCCGATATCAACCAGGCCTTCGCCGATTCGGCGTCCGGCAAGGTGATCAAGCCGGTGGTGGTCATGTGAGATAACGTCGCCACCGGTCGGTGGCGACAGTTGCGCATTATGGGATTTATTCCAGCGTCACGTGATGCTTCATCACCCGGCGAAACAGCGCCAGTCTGGCGCGCATAAAGCGGTTCTCCACTTTAAACCCGGCGCGCTTATGCAAGCCAATGCGCAACAGGCGATCCCGCCCGCGCAGGCACGCCGGCCAGCGCACTGCGCCGGAAAGCGTCTGCTCGCCGCTGGCGAGGCGGGCAAACTGCGCCCAGTAGTCAGCGACCTGAGCGGCGAAGGCCAGATCCGCTTCGCTGGCGTACTGCCGCACCGGGTCGGTCAACCGCAGGTTATCAAACACGTAGGGCACCTCGTTGCCATGCCAGGCCCCATGCGGGTAGGCGTCATGCTCCGCTTCCGCGACATAATCAAACCAGTAGCGCCAGCACGGCTGACCCACGCGCTGTTGCGCCTGCATCACTACATAACCAAGGGTGGTGAAGGCCATGTCGCGGCATACTTCCCGCCCCAGCGCTTCATCGCCCTTCACGCCGGGATAGAGGAGTTTGATCAGCCCCAGCCCCAGACGGCGCTCTCGGCGCAGCTTCTGGATCTGCCCGGCAATATCGACGCCGAACACGGCCATCACGCTGGCTTCATCGCTATTGGAGCCGATCATCACCGGTATCGGATGCTGGCGGCCGGCAAAGAAGGTCTCCAGCATCGGCTGCGGCAGCACCGCGTCTCCGGCAATAGGCGCTGGCCCGGTATTCAGCGGCGCGGTGAGCGACCAGAAGGCCTCCGCGGGGATCGCCCGCAATTCCTCAGCGCTGGCTTGCGGTAAGGCGAAGTGTTCCGCCAGCAGGCGCCCTTTTTCCAGCGCTTTTTCCCGCGGCAGATCGGGTAGCGTATACCCGCTCTGAATAATCGCTTTATGAAACAGCCCTTTCGCTTTCGGGGAGGCCATTAGCGACAGCACGCTGCGCGCCCCGGCGGATTCGCCAAACAGCGTGACGTTGGCGGCATCCCCGCCGAAGGCGTGGATATTCTCCTGAACCCACTGCAGAGCGGCAATCTGATCGAGCAACGCGAAATTATAGAGACGTTCGCGCGCCTCTTCTTCCAGCGCCGGATGGGCGAAAAAGCCGAGATGGCCCAGCCGGTAGTTAACTGTCACCACCACCACGTCGCGGCTGGCAAGCGCTTTGCCATCGTAAGGCGGCAGGCTGCCGGCGCCGATGGTAAACCCGCCGCCGTGCAGCCAGACCATCACCGGCAGCGGCTGCGCTGCGCTGGCCGGGGCCCAGACGTTGAGATATAAGCAGTCTTCGCTGAAGGCGCCAGGATCGCCGCCGCCGAGCTCGCGGCAGTAGTCAATGTCCTGCCAGCTGGCGGCGGAAAAGGTCTCGGCTGGACGTACCCCCTGCCAGCGGGCGGCTGGCTGCGGCGCGCGCCAGCGCAGCGGGCCCACGGGCGGCGCGGCGTACGGAATTCCGCGCCAGATATGAATCCCCTGTTCTGCGCTCCCGGCAAGCGTTCCCTGACGGGTTTTCGCCAACGGTTTCGACGGATGTTGCATAACCTGCTCCCTGTAAGGCTGATGCCAGCAGGGTACTGATTTTACAGCAGACCGCAACGTCGTTTGCTGCGCTCCTCCGCCTGTCGGTATAGTTCAAACTCATCCTGCACCGGGCAGCCCAGAGCTGCCTCAAACGCCTCGCGACTGGCGTTCCCGTGGCTGCGCGCCTGGGTTTCGTTGCCCAGATTGGACTGAAAAATGCCCGCCGCGCTGACCGGTAAAAAATCTTCATAAATAATCGGCTGGGCGACCACCCACCCGCGCTCAATCAGCGGCTGCGGATCGTCGCCCGGGCGAAACGCCTGGCGATGTGCCTCACCCGTGGGCGTCAGGCGGTAGCGAAACCAGGCCAGCCCCTGCTGACGGAGCAGAAATTCGCTGTCGGGAAATTCGCTAAACACCTCCTGTAGATGCTGCTGGTGGCTGAGATTGTCTTTCCCGGTTCCTGCCGCCTGCAGCAGCCGATCGTACAGCGCGCGCCCTTTCGGCGTCAGCGCCACGCCCCGCTGCTCAATTTCGCCAAAGCGGGCGCTATGGGTGCCTCGGTGTTCTCCGGCGAACATCACCGGCTCCTCAAGCGCCTTAAAGCTGGTCTGCCGCAGGAGGATCGGGACCTCCCGGCGCGGTGGCCCTTCAATCAACGCTTTGGGTTCAATACCGCACTCCGGCATCAGGGACTGGACGCGGTCAATATCCAGCGTCCGCGGCGTGAGATGGTTGATATGACACCCCGGGAAACAGACCACATCGGCAATCAGGCGGTGCTCGCGATGCAGAGCATGGTAAGTCTCCTCATCGACGGTGGCTTGCCGGTGCCAGCGGAACGTCTCCAGCGCCTCCTGGACAAACTCGCGCGCGTCGGCAGAGGTAAATTCGCCCTCTGCTTCATACTGCGCAATCAGCGCCAGGCAGCGGGGGGTGAAGATTTTGCGCCGCGCGAGGATCGCCTCGGCCCGCTCGCGCAGGGCGCGATTTTCAATCAGCTCCAGGCGCAGCAGCGAGGTGAAAATCCGAAATGGATTGCGCGCCAGCGCGGCATCGTCGATGGGACGAAACGCCGTGGAGTGGACCGGCACGCCGGCCTGCGAGAGATCGTAATAGCTAACGGGATACATCCCCATGATGGCAAACATGCGACGGAGCGTCGCCAGTTCTTCCGCTGTGCCCACGCGAATCGCGCCGTGGCGCTCCACGTTTAAGCGCGCCAGCTCGTCAGCGTTAGCGAGCTGTTCATGCAGCTGCGGATTATTTTCCAGTACCGCCAGGTTGACGTCAGCCACCAGCTCCAGCAGCGTTCCGTACTGCGGAACTTCCTGCTGGTACATGGCCGACATGGCCTGCGAAAAGTGCTCCCGAATCTCATCAGCCGTGATGGTGTTCGCCATGATGTGTTACCTCCAGTGAATACTTCCTGGAGTGTAGGAAAGCTGCCTCGCGGCGGGGGGAAGAATTTACAAACTGTGATGGCGATAACCTGCCGCCGGTCCAGGTCATTGCGCAAAACATAACCCATAGTTATGAAAAACACCCGGTAATTTCACTTTAAATTAACAATACATTTACACACACTGCTTCTGGCGACATTACAACAATATGCCCCTCTACCGTCTACACGGAGTACCCTATGAACGACAAATGGTCCCCACGTGAGGTTGTCCATCGCGATTACAGTAGCCACCCGCCCGCTTACGCGCCGGGCTATAAAACCAGCGTCCTGCGCTCGCCAAAAAACGCCCTCATCTCTCTGCAGAACTCGCTGTCAGAGATCACCGGCCCGGTATTTAGCCGCGACGACCTGGGCCCTCTGGATAATGACCTAATCCTGAACTATGCCAAAGAAGGCCTGCCGATCGGCGAGCGGATCATCGTCCACGGTTACGTGCGCGATGGATTCGGCCGACCGATGAAAAATACGCTGGTGGAAGTCTGGCAAGCCAATGCTGGCGGTCGCTACCGGCATAAAAAAGATCAGTATCTGGCGCCGATTGACCCGAACTTTGGCGGCTGCGGCCGGGTGCTTACCGATGAAAACGGCTATTACTGTTTTCGCACCATCAAACCCGGCCCCTACCCCTGGCGCAACCAGGCCAGCGACTGGCGTCCGGCGCATATCCATTTTTCTCTCTCGGGCGACGCCTGGGCCCAGCGCCTGATCACCCAGATGTATTTTGAAGGCGACCCGCTGATTAAGCAGTGCCCGATCGTCAGGACTATTAATAATGACGACGCCGTGCGCACGCTGATCGCCGAGCTGGACGTGCACGCCGCCGTACCGCTGGATTGTCTGGCCTACCGCTTCGACCTTGTTCTGCGCGGCCACCGCGCCACGCTGTTTGAAAATCGCACTCAGGGGGCCGCCCGATGAAAGAGTATCTGCCTGAAACCGCCTCGCAGACGGCGGGACCCTATGTTCATATCGGCCTGGCGCCGGACGCCGCAGGCTTTCATATTTTTGAGAAAAATTTTGGCCCGGTCCTCACTACCGCTGATACCGCCGGGGAGCGCATCACCATTGAAGGCCGGGTTATCGACGGCTCCGGGACGCCGGTCCGCGATGTGCTGCTGGAGATCTGGCAGGCCAACGCCGCGGGTCGCTATAACCATCCTGACGATCGTCAACAGCAGAAAGCCGTCGACCCGGCCTTCCGCGGCTGGGGGCGTACCTGCTCTGATTTCACCTCCGGCATTTGGCGCTTTGAAACCATCAAGCCGGGCCCGGTGGTCGGTCGCGATGGCCGGCTGATGGCGCCGCACGTCAACCTGTGGGTGGTGGCGCGGGGGATCAATATTGGCCTGAATACGCGGATGTACTTTGCCGATGAACACGAGGCCAACGCCAGCGACCCGGTGCTGAATCTCATCGAGTGGGAGGTGAGGCGCAAAACCTTAATCGCCGAGCGCGAGGTTCGCGGTACGGAAGTGGTCTATCGTTTTGACATTCATCTGCAGGGCGAGAACGAAACCGTCTTTTTCGATATTTAGCCGTCGCGGTGACCACCACCTTCGCCCCGGTTCTGCGGGGCGAAGGCGTTTTCAACCACAGGGAAAGATCTTGTCATGTAACCAACTCAAATGTTAATAATATTTTGCTATCTGGTTATCAAATTTAAACAAGTCCGCTTGTCTCTTTCACCGCTGTGTTTTTAACATCATCTTACTATGGAAAAAAATGGTCTCTTCAGTCAGCGCATTCGCTTGCGCCATCTACACACCTTCGTGGCCGTCGCTCAACAGGGAACGCTGGGGCGCGCGGCTGAAACATTAAATCTGAGCCAGCCAGCACTCTCGAAAACGCTTAACGAGCTAGAACAGCTGACCGGTACCCGGCTGTTCGAGCGGGGTCGTCTTGGGGCGCAGCTAACCCTGGTCGGCGAACAGTTTCTGACGCATGCCGTTAAGGTGCTTGACGCCCTTAATTCGGCCGGCCAGGCGCTGAACCGCAAAGAGGGCCTGAATAACGACATCGTGCGCATCGGCGCGCTGCCCACCGCCGCGCTGGGGATCCTGCCGACGGTGATCGGCCAGTTTCACAAGCAGCAAAAAGATATCACGCTGCAGGTCGCCACTATGAACAACACCATGCTGCTTGCCGGCTTAAAATCCGGGGAGATCGACATCGGCATTGGACGTATGTCCGACCCGGAGCTGATGAGCGGGCTGCATTACGAACTGTTGTTCCTTGAATCCCTGAAGCTGGTGGTTCGCCCGGGACATCCCCTGCTTCAGGAGACGGTGACCCTTAGTCGGGTGATGGAGTGGCCGGTGGTGGTCTCACCTAAAGGCACCGTGCCGCGGCAAAACGCCGAAGCGCTGCTCCAGAGCCAGGGCTGTAAGATGCCCGCCGGCTGCATCGAGACCCTCTCCGCCTCCCTGTCGCGCCAGCTGACGGTGGATTTTGACTATGTCTGGTTTGTCCCTTCCGGGGCGGTAAAAGACGATCTTCGCCGTGGCGTGCTAACCGCCCTGCCGATCGCCACCCAGGGCGCCGGAGAGCCCATCGGCATTTTAACCCGCGTCGATGCGACACTGACCCCGGGTACGCAGACGCTGCTCAGCGCTATCCGTAAGTCCATGCCTGCCTGACCCCCCTTTCTCCCCGGCCCGCAGCGGCCGGGGAACCTGCAAACGCGCCGACGCCGCTCCCCATGACGTTAGACATATTCGGCAAAATAATCATTTAGTGCGAAATTATTTATTAACATTTGCGCAAACTTCTTTAACAGATCTATTATGTCTCGATTTCACCAAATGGTTCACTCGAAATCTAATCAAGCAACAAATACAGTTTTATGAAGGTTAAAACCACTTCATTCAAAAATGATTCAAAAGCAACATGTTTCATTTGGTTCACAGTGAGGTGGCTGGTGTGGTTAAGGAGATTACATGGCAACTGGCAACGCGCCGCGCGGATTCCCCCGGATCCTGCAGTGGCTTCTCGCCGGACTGATGCTCATCATCGGTCTGGCTGTGGGTATTCTTGGGGCAAAACTGGCCCTCGTCGGCGGTACACTGTACTTCGCGCTGATGGGCGTGGTCATGGTCATCGCGGCGGTGTTGATTTTCCGCAACCGCCGCGGCGGTATTCTGTTATACGCCGTGGCGTTTATCGCCTCGGTGATCTGGGCGATTAGTGACGCTGGCTGGAACTACTGGCCGCTCTTCTCGCGCCTGTTTGCGCTCGGCGTACTGGCCTTCCTGGCCGCCCTGGTCTGGCCTTTCCTCGCCAGCCCACCGGCGAAAAAAGGCCCGGCCTATGGCGTCGCCGCCGTTCTCGCCGTGGCGCTGGCGGTGAGCTTTGGCTGGATGTTCAAATCCGCACCGCTGGTCAGCGCGACTGAAGCGGTACCAGTCAAGCCCGTCGCGCCAGACAAACAGCAGAAAAACTGGGCGCACTGGGGTAACACCACCCACGGCGACCGTTTCGCCGCCCTCGACCAAATCAACAAACAAAACGTCAACCAGCTGCAGGTTGCCTGGGTAGCGCATACTGGCGATATCCCACAGAGCAACGGCTCGGGCGCAGAAGATCAGAACACCCCGCTGCAGATTGGCGATACTCTCTATGTCTGTACCCCTTACAGTAAAGTGCTGGCGCTGGATGTGGACAGCGGAAAAGAGAAATGGCGCTATGACTCCAAATCCTCTTCACCCAACTGGCAGCGCTGCCGCGGCTTAGGGTATTACGAAGATAGCCAGGCGCAAACCGCGCCAGCGGCAGGCACGCAGCCGGCCGCCTGTTCCCGTCGTCTGTTCCTGCCGACCATCGACGCCCGCCTGATCGCCATTGATGCCGATACCGGCAAACTGTGCGAAAGCTTCGGCGATCGCGGTATTGTCGACCTCAGCGTCGGCATGGGTGAAGTGAAAGCGGGTTACTATCAGCAGACCTCCACCCCGCTGGTGGCGGGCAATGTGGTGGTGGTGGGCGGCCGCGTCGCGGATAACTACTCCACTGGCGAACCGCCGGGCGTGGTCCGCGCGTTTGATGTCCACACCGGCAAACTGGCATGGGCGTGGGATCCGGGCAATCCAGCGCTGACCGGTGTTCCGCCGGAAGGCCAGACCTACACGCGCGGTACGCCAAACGTCTGGTCGGCGATGTCCTACGACGCGAAGCTGAATCTGATCTATCTGCCCACCGGCAACGCCACGCCAGATTTCTTTGGCGGCGAACGTACCGCGCTGGACGATAAATACAGCTCCTCTATCGTGGCTGTGGATGCCACCACCGGCCAGGTGCGCTGGCACTTCCAGACCACACACCACGATCTGTGGGACTTTGACCTGCCGTCTCAGCCGCTGCTGTACGATCTGCCAGACGGCAAGGGCGGCACCACCCCGGTGCTAGTGCAGACCAGCAAGCAGGGCATGATCTTTATGCTCAACCGCGAGACCGGCGAGCCGGTGGCCAAAGTGGAAGAGCGTCCGGTGCCGGCGGGCAACGTCAAAGGTGAACGCTACTCGCCGACGCAACCTTACTCGGTAGGGATGCCGATGATCGGCAACCAGACGTTGACCGAGTCCGATATGTGGGGAGCGACACCGATCGACCTGCTGCTGTGCCGTATTCAGTTCAAAGAGATGCGCCATCAGGGCGTCTTTACCCCGCCAGGTGAAGACCGTTCCCTGCAGTTCCCGGGCTCGCTCGGCGGCATGAACTGGGGCAGTGTTTCGCTGGATCCAAACAACAGCCTGATGTTTGTCAACGATATGCGTCTGGGCCTGGCCAACTATATGGTGCCGCGCGCGAAGGTGGCGAAAGACGCCAGCGGGATCGAGATGGGCATCGTGCCGATGGAAGGCACGCCGTTTGGCGCGATGCGCGAACGTTTCCTGTCGCCGCTGGGCATTCCGTGCCAGAAGCCGCCGTTCGGCACCATGTCCGCGGTGGATCTGAAAACCGGGAAACTGGTGTGGCAGGTGCCGGTTGGCACCGTAGAAGACACCGGGCCGCTGGGGATCCGTATGCACATGCCAATTCCAATCGGCATGCCGACCCTTGGCGCATCGCTGGCAACGCAGTCCGGACTGCTGTTCTTCGCCGGCACCCAGGATTTCTACCTGCGCGCCTTTGATACCGCGAACGGCAAAGAGATCTGGAAATCGCGTCTGCCGGTCGGCAGCCAGTCCGGCCCGATGACCTACGTCTCACCGAAAACCGGTAAGCAGTACATCATTATCAATGCCGGCGGCGCCCGTCAGTCACCGGATCGCGGCGATTACATCATCGCCTACGCGCTCCCAGACCATCACTGATCGACATAAACAAAAGGGCCCATCCGGGCCCTTTTTTTATGGGTGACGATTCGCCTTCAGCGTCGGGGATTACTGGTCGCCAAAGTGGATCACGGTGCGAATCGATTTACCTTCATGCATCAGATCAAAGGCCTCGTTAATCTGCTCCAGCGGCAGGCGATGGGTAATAAACGGATCGAGGCGAATTTTACCCGCCATGGCGTCTTCCACCATGCCCGGCAGCTGACTGCGCCCTTTTACGCCGCCGAAGGCGGAACCGCGCCACACGCGGCCGGTCACCAGCTGGAACGGACGGGTCTTGATCTCCTGCCCGGCGCCGGCTACACCGATGATCACGCTCTCACCCCAGCCTTTATGGCAGCACTCCAGCGCCGCGCGCATCACATTTACATTGCCGATGCACTCGAAGCTGAAATCCACCCCGCCGTCGGTCAGCTCAACGATCACATCCTGAATCGGCTTATCGTAGTCGTTCGGATTGATAAAATCGGTCGCGCCCATCTCTTTAGCGAGAGTGAACTTATCCGGGTTGGTATCAACCGCCAGAATGCACCCGGCCTGCGCCTGCACCGCGCCCTGGATCACCGCCAGACCAATGCCGCCCAGACCAAAGACCGCGACGCTATCCCCGGCCTTGACCTTCGCCGTGTTATGCACCGCGCCGATACCGGTGGTTACGCCGCAGCCCAGCAGGCACACTTTATCCAAAGGCGCCTGCGGATTGACTTTCGCCAGCGAAATCTCGGCGCAAACCGTATATTCGCTGAAGGTGCTGGTGCCCATATAGTGATAGATCGGTTCGCCATTGTACGAGAAACGAGTGGTGCCGTCCGGCATCAGTCCTTTACCCTGGGTGGCACGCACCGCCTGACAGAGGTTGGTTTTACCCGACTTACAGAATTTGCACTCGCCACATTCGGCGGTATACAGCGGAATGACGTGATCGCCCGGCTTAAGGCTGGTGACGCCCTCGCCTACTTCCACGACAATCCCGCCGCCCTCATGGCCCAGCACCGCCGGGAAGACACCTTCCGGATCGTCACCGGAGAGGGTGAAGGCATCGGTATGACACACCCCGGTGTGGGTGATTTTCACCAGAACTTCGCCTTTTTTCGGCGGCGCGACGTCAATCTCAACGATTTTTAACGGCTGACCGGGGCCGAAGGCCACTGCTGCGCGTGATTTCATAACTGTCTCTTCCTCGTCGTGATGTTATTTTAAATAGGATCGTAGCAGATGACCGACCTCTGCCATTCTCGCGGCCCGCTGCTCAGGGGTGGTGTCGCCGCTGACCAGCTCGTCCTGCAGGTGGATCTCCACCATTTCGCCCATCAGGCCGTTCGCCGCCCCGCGAATCGAGGCGATCTGCTGCAGAATAGTCATACAGGGCTCGCCGGACTCCAGCGCGCGCTCAAGGGCTTCGACCTGGCCGCGGATGCGTCTTACGCGGCTGAGCGCCCGTTTTTTATCTTCAGGTGAATGTGGCACGATTACGCCTCCGTATCATATAGGGGGGTATACTATATTCTATTAGCGGTGAAGGCAAAAAAAACCCCGTCGCGGGACGGGGTCAGGAAGTGAAAGAGGATGATTTAGCGCTTACGAGGCATCATTCGCAGCAGAGTATTATCCTTCCACCAGTAATGATGGAGCAGCGCGGCGAGAGCATGCAGGCCAATCACAAAGTACCCGGCATTGGCCAACCATTCATGGATCGCCTTCAGGGTATCCACCCGCTCAAAATCGCTCTGCGGGGCATACGGCATGGTCAGACCAAAGGCATACCAGGGGTTACCGCGCCAGTACATCATCACCATGCCGATCAACGGCAAGGCAATGAACAGCAAATAGATCGCCAGGTGACCAAGATGGGCGAAACCGGTCATCATCGGCGATGGTTTCGGTACGATCGGCGGCGCCGGCGATTTCAGCCGCACCAGCAGACGCGCCACCATCAGCACGAAAATGGTGATCCCGCAGGAAACATGCACCATATTAATCAATGGCCGCTCACTGCGGGGGAAAAACCCGCGCAGCTCCATCGCCGCATAGGCTACTACTACCAGCAAAAAAACCAGCCAGTGAATCCCAATCTGCAGGCCGGAATATTTATCGCGCATGGCATATCCTTTATGGAAAGTATGATGCTGCCAACATAGCGGCGTTCCCTTAAATTTTCATTAACCTTTACGTAGAATTAACAATTGATTACCGCTTTCTGCCGAGCCGCTATGCCACGCTTAGCGCACGCTCTTTCCTGGCCGAACGACAAACCGTCCACCGGTCATTACAAAATAACACAGTTTTGTTACTTACCGCGCTACTGCCGCCGCTATAGTACAGAATGTCTGGCAGACCACACGGCCCTGGGAGATAAGAATGAAGGAAATCGGCTTACCGTTATTGCTACTGACCGCGCTGGCCAGTCCGGCTTTTGCTGCAGACTGTCAGCCAAACGGCATTGGCGGCTCGTTTTGCATTAACGATGACGGTACGACTACCGACACGGTGCCTAACGAAGTCAACGGCATGGATACGTACTCGAATAATGGCGGCTATACCAGTTCCCTGCCCGATCGGTCAGGGGCGGATGAAGCACTGGAAGGTTCATCACTGTCGACGCAGCAAGGCGTCGGCAGCGGACAGAGCGACAGTGCGCTGGCGGGTCGCGACTGGCATTCGCCCGCCAATCTGAATGATGGCGCCGCCACCTCCAGTATGAGCCTGCTGGATAAACCCTGAGGCCAGCGGCTAAGCGAGACTCCAGCCTGCGGCGCCGATGGCGAGGGCGAAAAGCAGGCAGGCCAGCGCCGTCTTGCGTAACAGCATGGTATAGAATGAAATTGCGACGCCAATGAATACCACCAGCAGAATCGGCCACATGCTTAATAACAACAGCAGAAAACCCTCAATATTGTTATGGATTACGCTCTCCACATCCGCATCCTTGCCTCATCGTCGATAAAGTAAGCAGAATTTAATATGTAACATGAATACATTCAAATAAAATATAATTGTAAATGGTTATGCACCGCCTCCTGCGGTTGGCGGTGGGTCACTTTCACGCGTCCGGAGCTTTGGCATCAGAAGCAGTTCGCAAAAAAACACGTCAGGATTGTTCCATGACCCTTTAGCGATACGCTCGTATTCTCGCTGGTATCCTGCAAATTCTTCACGCCATTATTCGGCGCGGGTATCTGACACAATGCGCCGGCGATGACAGTCGCCTGGTTGCAGTTTATCCCCCTGAGCGGAACGCACATCCAGATACTGAAGGGGCTGGCCGTGCGCGTTATCCAGCAGGACCGAATAGGTTTCCCCTTTCTCAAACATATAACGCTCTCCCCATTGCCGCAGCGCAACAACAATGGGAAACACGGAGCGCCCCTTTTCAGTCAGGACATATTCCTTGTATGCGCTGCCATCCGATGCCGGTAAAATCTCGAAAATACCGATATCAACCAGATGCTTCAGCCGCGAGGCAAGGATATTTTTGGCCAGCCCCAAATTTTTTTGAAACTCGCTGAATCTCCGCACATCGTCAAATGCTTCGCGGATAATCATCAGGCACCAGCGTTCACCAATTGATTCCAACGTTCTCGCCACCGGACATTCACTGGTTCTAAGTGATTCCTGCTTTGCCATCTGCGCGCTCCTTATCAATTTATCTACTGATCTAGCTTAATCCTCACCTTTACCAGTTGCAAAAAAAAACCACTAAGGCTAATTCTATAGGCATACTAGTTTTAAAAAGCAACCAGCCAGAGGGTCTCTTATGAAATGCAAGGCAAGTAGATGTACCGGCCAAAGGATCCAAACTGCGTCAGTCCCTGACACGATGCTGACCACAGGGATAACGGCGTTGTTTTCACTAACCTGCGCGCTGGCAGTAGCCAATGTTTATTCAGCACAGCCTTTACTCGACTCGATGGCGGTCAGCCTGAAGGTGTCGCCAGGCATGATTGGCAGCGTCATCACCGCTACGCAGGCGGGCTATGCCATTGGCCTGCTGTTCCTGGTTCCGCTCGGGGACTGGTTGAACCGTAAATACGTGGTGATGAGTCAACTGTTGCTTTCAGTAGCGGCGTTAGTCGCGGCAGGGTTATCCCCCAATATAGCAACGCTGCTTGGCGCCATGCTGATCGTCGGCCTGATGGCCGTGGTGGTGCAGGTGCTGGTGGCCTGGGTGGCAATACTGGCGACGCCGCAGAAACGAGGCCAGGCGGTGGGTACCCTGACCAGCGGCATTGTTTCAGGTATCCTGTTATCTCGGTTTATCTCAGGCGCGATAGCCGATATCGCCGGCTGGCGAGCCGTGTATCTCACGGCTGCCTGTCTGATGTTGGTGATTGCCGGGATCGTCTGGAAAATCATGCCTTCGCCCCCGCAGCAGCCGCAGCCGCAAAAGCCGACTTACCTTTCCTTATTGAAGTCCGTGTTTCAGCTGTACCTCACCGAGCCGCAACTGAGAAAGCGCGGGATCCTGGCGCTATTTATCTTCGCCGCTTTCAGCATGCTATGGTCGACCATGGTCATGCCGCTCACCGCCCTTTCCCTCTCGCACACCCAGACGGGGATGTTTGGCTTAGCCGGCTTCGCTGGCATGCTGGCCGCCGCCAGAGCGGGCAAGTGGGCTGACCAGGGATGGGCTCAGCGCACTACCGGCCTGGCGCTGGCGCTGCTGACCATCTCATGGCTTCCTATCGGCTATGCCGAAACCTCTCTGCTTTGGCTGATAGCTGGCGTCATTGCGCTGGACTTTGCGGTACAGGCCGTTCATGTCTCCAGCCAGAGCCTGATCATTGCCGCCAGGCCTGCAGCGGCAAGCCGCCTGGTTGGGGCTTACATGTGTTTTTATTCGCTGGGCAGCGCGACAGGGGCTATCGTTGCCACACAGCTTTATTCCCACTGGGGATGGCAGGCGGTCTGCCTTGCGGGCGCCGCGGTCAGCGCGTGTGCATTTCTGATCTGGTCAGGATCGCGTCAATCATGATATTCGTTCTGCGTTTTAAAGGGGCCAGTCAAAAAGACCGTAACACTGACCTGATTGCTGCCAGCTATTTGTATCGCATACATTTTTTCAATGCTTTTAAACAGTTATGTTCATGTTGTATAATGACGTGCACTTTAACTAAAAAAGAGTGCGACCATGATTGATTCCTCATTGCCATTAACCGACATTCATCGTCATCTTGACGGTAACATCCGGGCCCAAACCATCCTCGATCTTGGCCGCGAATTTAATATCGCTCTTCCCGCAACCACCCTCGACACGCTGCGTCCTCATGTCCAGGTCACCAGCCTTGAGCCCGATCTGGTCAGTTTCCTCGCCAAGCTCGACTGGGGGGTAAAGGTCCTGGCCTCGCTGGAAGCCTGTCGCCGCGTGGCGTATGAGAACGTCGAAGACGCGGCGCGAAATGGCCTGCACTACGTTGAGCTGCGCTTCTCTCCCCGCTATATGGCGATGACCCACCGGCTGCCGGTCGACGGCGTGGTAGAGGCGGTAATTGCCGGGGTTCAAGAGGGATGCCGCGATTTCCAGGTCGACGCCCGGCTGATCGGTATTCTGAGCCGCACCTTCGGCGAAGCCGCCTGTCAGGAAGAGCTGGCGGCGCTGCTCGCCCACCGCGAGGGCATCACTGCCCTCGACCTCGCCGGCGATGAGCTCGGCTTCCCGGGTACGTTGTTCCGCAACCATTTTAACCAGGCCCGCGACGCCGGGTGGCATATCACCGTCCACGCGGGCGAAGCGGCCGGCCCGGAAAGTATCTGGCAGGCCATACGTGAGCTGGGCGCGGAGCGCATCGGCCATGGGGTTAAAGCGGTAGAGGATCCAGCCCTGATGGACTACCTGGCCGAGCACCGCATCGGGATTGAATCCTGCCTGACCTCGAACGTGCAAACCAGCACCGTGGCCTCCCTGGCCCAGCATCCGCTGAAGCAGTTCCTTGAGCACGGCGTGCTGGCGAGCCTCAACACCGACGATCCGGCGGTCCAGGGTGTGGACATCATTCACGAGTATACCGTGGCGGCGCCGGCGGCAGGGCTGAGCCGGGAGCAGATCCGTCAGGCGCAGATCAACGGCCTGACCCTGGCGTTCCTCGGCGAACAGGAAAAAGCCGCCCTCATTCAGCGGGTTGCCAAAGGCTGATAACCGGCCCGGCAGCCGTGCTGCCGGGCTCCTCCTCAGACCAGGCTGAGCGTGGCGCGATGTCTGGCCGACTCGATACCCAACTCAATCAGGGTCATTATCTGAATCGCCTCGCTGGCCGGGACCGGGTTTTCCCCTACGCCGTTAAGGGCGTCGCGGATAGCGGCATAGTAGGCGGGATAATTACCCGGTAGCGTCAGCCATTTCTCCTGACTACGTTCATCCCCTTCGGCGCGGGTCAGGGTACCGTCGCGCATATCATATCCCCAGTCCTCCTGCGGCAGCCGTTCACCGTTTTTTAGCCGCTCCTCCTGCGGGTCAAGACCGTACTTAATATAGCTGGCCCGCGAGCCGTGGACGATAAAGCGCGCGCTCTCCGCGGCGGCGAGTAACGTACCATGCAGTACTACCCGCCGCTGCGGATAGGCCAGCACGGCGTGAAAATAGTCGGTGGATTGCGCGCCGGGCCGAAGCTGCGCGAGGTCCACCGTGATGCTTACCGGCAGGCCAAACAGCACCACGACCTGGTCGAGCAGATGCGGCGCGAGGTCATACCATATGCCGCTGCCAGGACCCGCCTGCTCACGCCAGCGCTGGCGCACCTGTGGTCGGAAGCGATCGAAATGCGACTCGAAGTAACACACCTCCCCCAGCTGACCTTCGTTGATTAACGCGCTGACCGTTAAGAAATCGCTGTCCCAGCGCCGGTTATGAAACACCGAAAGTATCCGACCGCAGTGCTTCGCCAGGCTTTCCAGCTCACGAGCTTGTGACAGTGTCACGGTAAAGGGCTTATCCACCACAACATGCTTTCCCGCCTCCAGCGCCGCTTTCGCCAGCGGAAAGTGGGTGTCGTTCGGGGTGGCGATGACCACCAGATCGATATCCGGGTCGTCCAGCAGATCCCCCGGCGCACTCATTACCTTCACGCCAGGCCAATCGGCATGGACCTTATCGGCGTCGCTGCTGGCGACCGCCTTCAGCGCCATACCCGGCGTGCCGCCGATCAACGGCGCATGAAACGTTTTGCTGGCGTAACCGAACCCCACCAGCCCCACCCGGATCGCATCGCTCATCTTACCGCCTCGCTTATGCAACTGATATCAACACCAGGTTAATGAGAATAATTTTACAAACCGTGAGCAAAACTTATCATTCCTCACTTTGCGACTTACATGCAAGTGAGAGAAATCAGACAGATACCCCTTGTGATCTGCTGACCATCGAGTAACATTTCACGCTGTGTTCAAAGGATATTGAAGTGTTATGACAACTGTTTTTACCCGTATTGTAGAACTTATTGGCTGGATTGTTTTTGGTATTTCGGCACTGCTTTTGGTTATCGCACACCATATAGATAACTATCAGTCCCCACCGCCAGCGGATGTGGTGCACACGAAGTAGCTCCGCGTTAAAACAGTGACCCGCCTCGCAACTGTGCAACCGGTTTCAGAAACCGGTTGCACGTATGCTCGCGCTTTTATTACACTCCCTTTATCATCAGACAGGGAGCTTTTTCATGGCCGCTTTTCCGCACAATTTCTTATGGGGTGCCGCTACCGCAGCGTATCAGGTTGAGGGAGGACACGACGCCGACGGTAAAGGACCGTCAATCTGGGATATCTACTCTCATCTGCCGGGTACCACCTTTGAAGGCACCACCGGCGATATTGCCGTCGACCACTATCACCGTTTTCGCGAAGACGTGGCGTTAATGGCCGAGATGGGCCTGCAAAGCTATCGATTCTCCATCTCCTGGCCCCGCCTGCTGCCCGCCGGGCGCGGTAAGGTGAATGAAGCGGGAGTCCAGTTTTACAGCGATCTGATCGACGAACTGCTGGCGCACAATATTGAGCCGATGATCACCCTCTATCACTGGGATCTGCCGCAGGCCCTGCAGGATGAGGGCGGCTGGGAAGCGCGCACTACCGCCGAGGCCTTCGCCGAGTACGCCCGCCTGTGCTATGCGCGCTTTGGTTCACGGGTGAAGCTGTGGGCTACCTTCAACGAAACCATTGTCTTCATTGGGCACGGCTACATTAACGGCCTCCATCCCCCGGCGGTCCGCGATCCGGCGCGGGCCATTCAGGCCTGCCACCACGTGTTTATCGCCCATGCGCTGGCGGTGAAGGCCTTTCGCGAGATGGCTGTGGCCGGCGAGATTGGCTTCGTCAACGTACTGCAACCGCATACCCCGCTCACCGACAGCGAGGCGGACATTAAGGCCACCGAACTGGCTGACGCCATCCATACTCACTGGCTGTACGATCCGGTGCTGAAAGGCACCTATCCTGCCGACCTGCTGGCGCAGACCCAGGCGCTGTGGGGGGTACCTCGCTTTGCTCCAGGCGACGACGCGCTGCTCCGTGACAACCGCTGCGACTTTATCGGTCTGAATTACTATCGCCGGGAAACGGTATCTGCCCAGCCGCCTGAGATCGCTACCGGCGGCGAGCCTGGCGTGGAGGGATTATTCTATTTCGTGCGTAATCCCCAGAGTACATATACCGAATGGGGCTGGGAAATCTGGCCGCAGGGGCTAACTGACGGCATTATGATGATTAAGGCGCGCTATGGCGATATTCCGATATATATCACCGAGAATGGCCTCGGCGCGAAGGACCCGATTATTGACGGGGAAGTGGTCGACGACCCGCGGATTGATTATCTCAGCAGCCATATTGGCGCCCTCGAAAAAGCGCTGGCGCTGGGGGCAGATGTGCGCGGCTATTACCCCTGGTCATTTATCGATCTGCTGAGCTGGCTCAACGGCTATCAAAAGCAATATGGTTTTGTCTATGTCGATCACCAGCAAAATCTGGCGCGGAAACGAAAGAAGAGTTTTTATTGGTACAAATCTGTTATTGCCAGTCACGGCGAACAGCGTTAATCTTCTCTTGCGGGCGCCATTCGGCGCCCGGTCTGATTTTAGAATATTCTTAAACTTCTCCCTGCTCTTCAAGGCTGGCTTTGCCCCTTGTCATGGGTTTATATAACCTGATTCATTCCACGCGGCCCCAGCAGAAGGCGCCGTTGGTTGAGAGTAGGTTTAGTGAATGCTGATAATATTCAACGCAATAATTCCGATTATAAAATGGATACGAAAATGACCGTGCTGGACTACTTATTAAAATTTCGCAAAATCAGTTCGCTGGAAAGCCTTGAAAAACTATTTGATCACCTTAACTACTCCCTGACTGACACCCAGGAGATCGTGAATATGTATCGCGCCGCCGATCATCGTCGCGCAGAGCTGGTCTCCGGTGGTAAATTGTTCGATGTGGGCCAGGTTCCTAAATCCGTTTGGCGATTCGTGCAGTAAGGCTGTCATCCTTCACGCCAGTTGCTTATACTTCCCGGCCTGATTTTATTCACTGGCGTTGAATAGGGGAGAAACATGACGTCTCAATCTGCAGAGCGCATCGGCGGATGGCTGCTGGCTCCGCTGGCCTGGTTGCTGGTGGCGCTGCTGAGCGCCTCGTTATCGCTGCTGTTTTTTGCCAATGCGCTGATGTCGCCGCAGACCTATACCCTACTGCGCGCCATGAGCGCGGGCCATATGGCGCTGTGGGTCGCCTCGCTGCTGTTTGCCCTCGCCATGTGGTATTACACGCTCTGGCTGACTATCGCCTTTTTCAAGCGGCGCTCGGTGGTGCCGAAACACTATATTATCTGGCTGCTCATCACCCTGCTGCTGGCGATAAAGGCTTTTGCCTTCTCGCCGGTCTCGGATGTGCTTGCCCTGCGTCAGCTGCTGTTTCCGCTGCTGGCCGCTGCGCTGCTGGCGCCCTATTTTCGCCGTTCGCAGCGGGTAAAACGGACTTTTGTTAATCCGTAATACCCCCACACTTAACCTGTTGTCGCTGGTATCGTTTTATTCGATAATAAGCGGCTTTTTTTCGTTTCAGGTCGCATGATGGCTGATTATTTACTGCTCTTTATTGGTACAGTCCTGGTCAATAACTTCGTTCTGGTGAAGTTTCTTGGTCTGTGCCCGTTTATGGGGGTTTCCAAAAAGCTGGAAACCGCAATGGGGATGGGGCTCGCTACCACCTTCGTGATGACCCTGGCCTCTATTTGCGCCTGGCTGATTGATACCTGGATCCTTATCCCGCTAAATTTGGTTTATTTGCGTACCCTGGCCTTTATTCTGGTTATCGCCGTGGTGGTTCAGTTTACTGAGATGGTGGTGCGTAAAACCAGCCCGGCGCTCTATCGCCTGCTGGGGATCTTTCTACCGCTGATCACCACCAACTGTGCCGTACTCGGGGTAGCGCTGCTGAATATTAATCTGGGCCACAATTTCCTGCAGTCGGCGCTGTACGGCTTTGCCGCCGCCGTCGGCTTCTCGCTGGTAATAGTGCTGTTCGCGGCGATCCGTGAACGCCTGGTGGTGGCCGATGTCCCCGCGCCGTTTCGCGGTAATGCCATCGCGCTGATTACCGCCGGTTTAATGTCTCTGGCCTTCATGGGCTTTAGTGGTTTGGTGAAGTTGTAATGAGCGCAGTCTGGATAGCCGTGATCGCCATCAGCCTGTTAGGGCTGATTTTCGGCTTAATACTGGGATACGCCTCGCGTCGTTTCGCGGTGCAGGACGACCCGGTGGTGGAAAAAATTGATGAGCTATTGCCGCAGAGCCAGTGTGGGCAGTGCGGGTACCCTGGGTGTCGCCCCTATGCGGAAGCAGTCGGCGTACAGGGTGAGAAAATAAACCGCTGCGCGCCGGGTGGCGAAGCGGTGATGTTAAAAATCGCCGCCTTGCTGAACGTCGACCCGCAGCCTGTCGACGGTGACGCACAGGAAGCGGAGCCGGCCCGCATGCTCGCGGTAATTGACGAGCCGAACTGCATTGGCTGTACCAAGTGTATCCAGGCCTGTCCGGTGGATGCCATCGTTGGGGCGACCCGCGCCATGCATACCGTGATGAGCGACCTGTGCACCGGCTGCAATTTGTGCGTCGCCCCCTGCCCGACCCAGTGCATTTCACTCGTTCCGGTGGCCACCACCCCGGAGACCTGGAAATGGGATCTGCATACGATCCCGGTGCGAAATATTCCTGTGGAACAACATGTTTAAGCTATTTTCCGCTTTCCGAAAAGACAAGGTCTGGGATTTCAACGGCGGTATTCACCCGCCTGAAATGAAAACCCAGTCTAACGGCACCCCGCTGCGTCAGGTTTCCCTGCCGCAGCGCTTTGTTATCCCGTTGAAGCAGCACATTGGCGCCGAGGGCGAACTGTGCGTTAAAGTGGGCGACCGGGTGCTGCGCGGCCAGCCGCTGACCCGCGGCTGGGGAAGAATGCTGCCCGTTCACGCCCCGACCTCCGGCACCATTGCCGCCATCGCTCCGCACACTACCGCGCACCCGTCGGCGCTGGCGGAGATGAGCGTGATCATTGACGCCGACGGCGAAGACCGCTGGATCGAGCGCGATGGCTGGAGCGACTATCAGACCCGCACGCGTGAAGCGCTGATCGAGCGTATCCACCAGTTTGGCGTTGCTGGCCTCGGCGGCGCAGGCTTCCCCACCGGCAGTAAACTGCGCGGTGGCGGAGATAAAATTAAAACGCTAATCATTAACGCCGCTGAGTGCGAGCCCTATATCACGGCGGATGACCGCCTGATGCAGGACTGCGCGGCGCAGATTGTCGAGGGTATCCGCATCCTCGCTCATATACTGCAGCCTGAAGAAGTGCTGATCGGCATTGAAGACAATAAGCCGCAGGCCATCTCAATGCTGCGGGCGGTGCTCTGCGACGCCCATGGCATTTCGCTGCGCGTGATCCCCACCAAATATCCCTCCGGTGGCGCCAAGCAGCTCACCCAAATTCTCACCGGCAAACAGGTACCGCACGGCGGTCGTTCATCGGACATTGGCGTGCTGATGCAGAACGTCGGTACGGCTTATGCGGTGAAACGCGCGGTGATTGACGGTGAGCCGTTAACCGAGCGCGTGGTCACCCTCACCGGCGAAGCGGTAACCAGACCGGGCAATGTCTGGGCGCGTCTTGGCACGCCGGTGCGCCATCTATTGAACGATGCCGGCTTCTGCCCCAGCGCCGAGCCAATGGTGATCATGGGCGGCCCGCTGATGGGCTTTACCCTGCCGTGGCTCGACGTCCCGGTGGTGAAGATCACCAACTGTTTGCTGGCGCCTTCCGCCAGCGAGATGGGCGAACCGCAGGAAGAGAAAGGCTGCATTCGCTGCAGCGCCTGCGCTGACGCCTGCCCGGCCGATCTGCTGCCGCAGCAGCTGTACTGGTTCAGCAAAGGTCAGCAGCACGATAAAGCCACTGCCCATAATCTGGCGGACTGCATCGAGTGCGGCGCCTGCGCGTGGGTATGTCCAAGTAATATTCCGCTGGTGCAGTACTTCCGTCAGGAAAAGGCCGAGATCGCGGCGATTCGTCAGGAAGAGCAGCGCGCTGCGGAAGCCAAAGCCCGATTCGAGGCCCGACAGGCGCGCCTGGAGCGTGAGAAAGCCGCGCGCGCCGAACGGCATAAAAAAGCCGCCGTTCAGCCTGCCGCCAAAGATCAGGAGGCGATTAGCGCCGCCCTGGCCCGGGTACGGGATAAACAGCGCGATGCCGCGCAGCCGATCGTGATCCAGGCCGGCGCCAAACCTGACAACAGCGAGGCGATTGCCGCCCGCGAAGCGCGTAAGGCTGAGGCCCGGGCGCGCAAAGCGCAGCAGCAGGCCGCGCCGGTGGACGCCCCGGCCGCCGAACCGGTCGATCCGCGCAAGGCGGCGGTGGAAGCCGCTATCGCCCGCGCCAAAGCGCGTAAAGCCGAACAGCAGGCCGCGCCGGTGGACGCCCCGGCCGCCGAACCGGTCGACCCGCGCAAGGCGGCGGTGGAAGCCGCTATCGCCCGCGCCAAAGCGCGTAAAGCCGAACAGCAGGCC
>ENA-OZGI01000096-OZGI01000096.1-human-gut-metagenome-genome-assembly--contig:-NODE-96-length-42424-cov-9.646015_pt1 | contig 42424 bp, 26 predicted proteins | sample MGYA00245114_ERZ653653 | MGnify/ENA primary metagenome ERZ653653 (study PRJEB26926, sample SAMN06165051) | human gut metagenome | biome: ENVO:00009003; feature: ENVO:2100002; material: ENVO:00002003...
GAGATTAGCGAGTGTCTCGTGGGCTCGGAGATGTGTATAAGAGACAGCTTATACCATGAGGCAGAACCACTGATTCGTGAATATGGATTGAAGAAAAAGACAGATGAAACTTGTTTTCCTGTCTTTTTTTCTGAGGAAGAAAATATTCTTCTTACGGTAACGGGATGCGGAATGAACGCAGCGACGGCGGCCGTGGCGAGAATCTGTACGAAAAGAACTCCACAGCCGGCGGATTTTCTGGTCAATATCGGTACTTGCGCAAAAGTTTCTTACTCAAAAGGATCCGGTCAAACTTGTAGAAATGTATCGGAAAAAGAAACCGCAGCCGGAGATGGTCTACATTCTTCCGACAAGAGAAAAACAGTACAGGAACAGTCAGTAAAGGCAGGAGAAGTGTATCTGTGCAAAAAGATCATGGAGCATGTGACAGGGCGTACATTTTATCCGGATATTTTATACAGACATCCTTTTGAGGAAGCTGAAATTGTGACAGGTGCAATGCTTTATCATACAGAAAACAAAACAGAGTTAATCCCAAAATACGAAACGGCCATAAAAAATAGTGTGGCAGACGGTTTTCTTTATGATATGGAGGCATCTTCCATATATCAGGCAGGAGCATATTTTTTCGGTCCGCATCAGATGTCTTTTTTTAAAGTTGTGACAGACGAGGGAAATGTGCAGGAATTGTCTGCAGAAATGCTGAAACAGGGCATTGCGGGTGCAGTTCCCGGAATCCGGAGTTACCTGGATGAACTGAGGAAGATCGACGGGATAAAAAAGCTGCAGAACAAAAAAGCGATGGGGGAAGTATCGGAGCTTGCACAGAAGTTAAATGAGGATATGCACTGTTCGGCTGTGATGCAGGCCGCAGTAATGCAGCATCTGAAATATGCAGTACTTGCCGGAATTGATTATCAGGGAATCATAGAAGAAATGTATCAGGCGGGGGAGCTGCCCTGTAAGGATAAAAGAGAGGGGAAACGCTGCTTTGAAGAGTTTGGACGAAAATTATTATAATCCGTTTTTTTTTCATATTTATGTGGAAGAAGAAATAGCAGAACATCCGCGGGTAAAGCAAATCTTAGCGCGTTTTATGAAAGCAGAGATTGTGTATATCAGACATTACAAAGATGTATTCTGCAGACGCAGACAGGACTATGAAGAACAACATCATGCGCAGAACCTGATCCTGGCAAAAAAGACAGGCAGTCTGATCTATCAGGGGGCACCGGTGTGCCAGAATTTTGGAAATACTTATTTTTATTATAATCTTAATGAAATATATAAAATTACCTGTTATAAGATGCTGGGTATATGGAAAATATTTTATATATATGATTTTCAAAAATACACTCTAAATTGGTAGTAATAGTCTTTATACTAGACCTCAAGCACTTATTTTCAATAAGTAATAGTGAATGACGAAGTTCTAATGGTACTTGGTACTTTAAGAGTTTTTGCTTTTCTAAAACTTTTAAAAATCACTATATGATTAAGTATCTAAAGTCCGTGGGTGTTTTACTGTTCTTGTCAACAGTCTGTAATGGAACGGTTTACGCCAATCAAGAAGGAAGAAAAACAGACGTGAGAGTGACTCAGCAAAATGGTACTTGTACCGGAGTTGTAAAAGATGCTACAGGCGAAACGATTATCGGTGCATCTGTGGTAGTAAAAGGTTCCACGAATGGAACCATTACAGGGATTGATGGAGATTTCTCCCTGTCTAATGTGCCCAAAGGAAGCACGATTGTCATTTCATTCGTAGGGTATCAGACGCAGGAAATAAAGTGGACGGGAGTGCCATTGAATGTTATTTTGAGTGATGATACAAAAGTCTTGGATGAAGTGGTGGTAGTGGGATATGGAACGCAGAAAAAAGTGAATGTGACGGGTGCGGTAAGTATGGTCGGTTCGGATGTGATAGAGTCACGCCCTGTTGCCAACGTAAGTCAGGCATTACAAGGGGCGGTTCCCGGTTTGAATCTTTCTACCAGTTCAAGTGGGGGTGACCTTAATACCAGCATGAATATCAATATTCGTGGTACAGGTTCTATCGGCGACGGTTCTGTAGATAGTCCTTTGATTTTAATTGATGGTATAGAGGGAGATTTGAATTCTTTGAATCCTAATGATGTAGAAAGTGTGTCTGTTCTGAAAGATGCCGCTTCGGCTTCTATCTATGGTTCGCGTGCTGCATTTGGTGTAATCTTGGTTACGACTAAGAGTGGGAAGGCCGGTAAGGTGAAGGTTAATTACTCCGGCGATATTCGTTTCAGTACCGCGACACAGGTGCCCAAGATGGCTAATTCATTGCAATTTGCCACTTATTTCAATACTGCGAATATTAACGCTGGCGGTTCAAATATATTCAGCGATGAAACGCTGGCGAATATCAAGAAGTATATGAATGGCGAATTCACAGACCCTAGCCAGCCGGAATATTGGGGAACAACAGCCAATGTGGAGAATGGGAAGTGGAACAACTATGGCTCGGCTTTTGCCAATACGGATTGGTTTGAGGAATTCTATAAAAAGAATGTGCCTTCTACACAGCATAATCTGAGTCTGAGTGGGGGAACTGAGAAGTTTAATTGGTCGGTCAGTGGAAGTTTCTTGCTACAGAATGGTCTGATTTCTCATGGGCACGACGAACTGGACCGTTATACGTTGAATAGTAAAATCGGAGCCGAACTGGCTTCATGGGCACGCCTGGATTACTCAACAAAATGGACACGCAAGGATTATGAGAAGCCTCAATATCTGACAGGGTTGTTCTTCCATAACATTGCACGCCGCTGGCCTTCTTGTCCGGTAGTCGATCCGAATGGAAACTGGATGGCAGAAATGGAGATTTATGAATTGGAAGACGGGGGGATATATAAGGAGAACAACGATGAGTTCACCCAACAGTTAAAGTTTACCTTCACGCCGTTGAAAGGATGGAACATCTATGCTGAAGGTGCTCTGCGTCTTACCAATAATAAGACTACTCAAAACAAAATTCCTATTTATAATTATAATGTAGCCAATGAGCCGATGTTACGTGATTCTGGATACGGAACAGTGACTTATGTGTATGATAACCGCTACAAGCAAAACTATTATGCTGTAAATGTTTATACCGATTATTCTCACAGCTTTGGAAAACATAATGGAAAAGTTTTGTTGGGCTTGAACTATGAACGCTATAATCAAGACAATATGTGGGCAAGCGGTACAGACTTAACAACTGAAGATAAACCTTTCTTGAGCCAGACACAAAGTAACAAGAAGAATGGTGACGGTTATTGGAATCGGGCTACAGCAGGTTATTTCGGACGTTTCAATTATGATTATGACGGTAAGTATCTGGCGGAGTTTAATATTCGTTATGACGGTTCTTCACGTTTTCTAGCCGATAAGCGGTGGGCATGGTTCCCGTCGGTATCTTTGGGATGGAATATTGCCCGTGAGGAGTTCTTTGAGAAATTGAGTGAAACAGTTAATACGCTGAAACTTCGTGGTTCTTGGGGACAATTAGGTAACACTAGTTCCAATTATAACAGTTTCTGGGATTGGTATCCGTTCTATCAGCAGCAGGCCATCAGTTCTGCATCCAGCAACTGGCTGATTAATGGCGAAAAACAAAATACATCTTCCCTTCCCAGCATCGTTAATGCTACCATGACTTGGGAAACGGTGGAAACATGGGATTTCGGTTTTGATTTCGGCGCTTTTAATAATCGCCTGACCGGTACTTTTGATTGGTATAGTCGTACTACAAAAGACATGATTGGTCCGGCACCTATCTTGGGTTCTGTATTGGGTACTAATGCTCCCAAAACCAACAACTGTGATATGCGTACTTCGGGGTGGGAATTGGAAATCGGATGGCGTGATCAGATTAATGATTTCAAATATGGTGTTCGGTTCAATCTCTCGGATAATCGATCTAAAATTCTGACCTATCCATACGATGGGGAGTTTAGCAATCAAAGTATCGGAGGGTATTATAATGGCAAGTATTTAAATGAAATTTGGGGGTATGAAAGTGTCGGTCTGGCTTCTTCAAAAGTAGAAATGGACAATTGGCTGACAACCAATAAGCCCAACTGGGGAAGCAACTGGGGTGCAGGTGATGTGATGTATAAGGATTTGAATGGAGATGGCATTGTCAGTTCCGGTGCAAATACTTTGGACGATCACGGTGATTTGAAACGTATTGGTAATGCGACTCCTCGTTATCGTATCGGTTTGAACTTAGATGCGGCATACAAGGGATTTGATTTTTCTATTTTCTTTCAAGGAGTGTTGAAACGCGATTGGTTCTTCGGTGCCGGTGATGCATACTTTTGGGGAGCGCAAGGAAATATGTGGCAAAGCGCCTGCTTTGAAGATCATTTGGACTATTGGACGGAAAACAATACTGGTGCATATTATCCGAAACCTTATTTTGGCGGTATTCAGAAAAATCAGCAGACACAGACGCGTTATTTGCAAAGTGCCGCCTATCTCCGTTGCAAGAATATCCAGTTGGGGTATACTTTGCCGAAATCTCTGTTGTCACCGGCCGGAATCAGTAATTGCCGCATTTATCTGTCATGCGATAATTTATTCACTATCACTAGTCTGTCCGATATATTTGATCCCGAAGCTTTCGGAGGATATGGTGACGAAGGATGGGGCAGTGGTAAAACTTATCCGTTGCAACGTACTGTTTCTGTGGGTGTAAATCTTAGCTTTTAACTAATAAAAAGAAGAATATTATGAAAATAAATACAAAACACATCGGATTATGTCTTTTGTTGGGTGCTGCTATGAGTACCACCTCGTGTAACGATCTGCTCGACCTTGATCCTGTAAGCCAAATCACACCGGAGTCATTCTATACATCAGCCGATCAGCTGGCTACTTACTTGAATAATTATTATAGTTCCTATTTGGTTGCTCCCTATAGCGGAGAGATGTATCATACGCAGAGTTATAGTGATGGTATGGCACGTTCTGACGGTAATACCGATATCATGTTGGCTGGGTTGAATGGTAATACGACTCTTTTTGCCGATGACCATTGGGAAGTTTCTTCGGGAAAAGCCCTTCAGGGATACTATGGAGGAGTACGCGTTTACAATTATTTTTTAGATAAGGCAGTTACCGGTTATGAGAATGGAACGATTACCGGCGATGCGGAACTGATTAAGAACTATATCGGAGAGGGTTACTTCTTCCGTGCATTGTGTTATTTCCGAATGTTGGCCTATTATGGTGATTTACCCATAGTTACCAAGGTCTTGGAAGATAATGATGAGGTCATTGTAGAAAACAGTAAGCGTACTCCGCGTAATGAAGTGGCACGTTTCATATTGGAAGATTTGGACAAAGCTATTTCATATTTAGCAAGTCGAGGCAAGTTCAATGGTCAGCGTGTCAATAGAGAGGCGGCTTTGCTGTTTAAATCTAGAGTAGCCTTGTTTGAAGCCACTTTTGAAAAGTATCATAAAGGAAGCGGACGTGTACCGGGAGATAATAATTGGCCGGGAGCCAATATGCCTTATAACAGTGGAAAGAATTTCAGTATTGATAGTGAAGTGGATTTTTTCTTGACAGAAGCTATGAATGCTGCAAAACAGGTAGCCGATAATGCGCAACTGACTACCAATAATCATGTAATAGAACCTCAACCGGGTGTCATCACAGGTTGGAATAACTATTTTGAAATGTATAGTCAGCCTTCACTGGCTAATGTCCCCGAAGTCTTATTGTGGAAACAGTACAGCTTTAGCCTGAGTATCAGTCACGATGCAGCCTATCGTGTGAAGACTGGTTGTGCCGATGGATATACCCGTACCTTTGCAGAGTCTTTTCTGATGAAGAATGGATTACCCATTTATGCCAGCAATGACTATCAGGGTGATGTCAGCATTGATAATGTGAAAGCCGGTCGCGACGAACGTCTTCAGCTTTTTGTTTGGAGTGAGAGTACGCTGCTTGATTCTGATCCTAGTGCGCCTCAGTACAGTCAGCCATTCAAGAAACCCGGTATCGATAATTCAAATCAAGAAATACGTTGTATCACAGGGTATCAGCCACGTAAGTATTATACGTATGATTATACCCAGACTCCGAATGATGAGTTGCGCTGTACTAACGCATGCCCTGTTTTCCGTACAGCTGAGGCATTATTGAACTATATGGAAGCTTGTTATGAAAAGAATGGAACACTGGATGCTGATGCCAGAAAGTATTGGATGCAATTGCGTGAACGTGCCGGGGTGAGCACTGATATTGACGCTACAATTGCTGCTACCGATCTTTCCAAAGAAAAGGATTTCGGGGTGTATTCAGGGACTTCCATGGTGGATGTGACCTTGTATAATATTCGTCGCGAACGTATGAACGAGCTTTTCAGTGAAGGACAACGTTTTGCCGATTTGATTCGTTGGCGCTCCTTTGACCGTATGATAACTGCAAAGTGGATTCCTGAAGGAGTGAATTTTTGGGATAATCTTTATCTGTTGTATGATGCTGATATCAAGGCGGACGGGACATCGGATGCAGTTGTCTCTGGTAAAGAGCAAGGCAAGTATCTACGTCCTTACAGCCGTAATTTGGAGAGTTCCAACGAACTGCGTGATGGTTATAACTGGCATGAGGCATATTATTTGTATCCGATAGGAATCAGTGATATACGTACAGCTTCTGCTGACCGCGATATAAACAATAGCAATATATATCAGAATATAAATTGGCCCACTACGGCAGGCGGACATGCTGAAAAATAATTTTTTTCATAAGGTTGGGTCAATAAATATTCAGAAGTAAAAGTATTCGTTTTTTGGGATAATATTTTTAACATAGCAAAAGGGCAGGGAGTTCGTGAGGATTCTCTGTCTTTTGTCATATATGGTCTTTAGATTTTTCGGGCTGTTTTTGGTTGAAATACCTGGCAGTGATGGAGGTTTCGGGTTTGTAATCCGTTGATGTCAGCCAATGCCCTGACTTGGAAATGCTTTATATCAACTTCCAGCATCAATTTACCCAATTTGATGCAATTCATGGGTGGATCGTATTTTCATAGGCGTAAGAATTGGTGTGCTGCAAAGATCGGAAAATCTCCGGGTTGATAAAGGAAAGAGTGAAAAATATGAAAAAAAGAAGCCCGGTCCATTTTGTGGTAAGCGGACCGGGCTTTACAATCAATTTGTCAATCGTTTATAACCAATGGGGCTGCTACCTCCATTGGAACTTTAGAACTGTGCGACAGGGCGCGTGGCGTAATTGCTGGCTTTGCTGTTGGCAACTATCGCACCACTAACGAAATTCAGATACCAGGCGGATTCTGCCGAGTGTTCGGAAGAAGACCAGTACCCCTTGCGTGTGAAATCATTGAAACAATCTTGTTTGTCTTTGCAAATGACTCCGGTTTTTTGAAGTTCCCACAACAAAGTCAACTCGCCTGCCGACGGTAAATACCATTCACCTGCCGATTTGCCGCTGGTACTGTATTGGTAGCAGTAACCTCCTGCCGGGTAACTGGAAGAACTTTTACCAAGATAGGCGGTGTGAGCCTTTCCGTTGAAGTCGCTGATGGCTCCTTCTGACACCCAGGTGGCAGGTTGTCCGGTTTCAACATGGATGGTTGCTCCCTTGATGCGTTCCTCGTCCTTATCGGAGAAGAAAGAATCGGCGGTTCCGTCATAATAAGGGAGAACACCGCTTGTCAATGTACCGTCAGCGGTGGTATAGTTTTCGATGCCTTCTATATCTTCTGCTTTGCTGATCCATTTGGTACTGGACTGGTTGTCGCTTAATGCCACGATGCGTCCGAATGGAGAAGTGGACAGGGTGGGCGAGAGATTGCCGTCCGCATCATCCAGGGCATAGACAATACCGATGCAGGTTTTATTCTCATTCCTCTCGCTGGAGAAGGTAGCGTCGCTATAGTAATAATCGCCTACCTTGGCAGAAGGTAAAAGAGTGCAAGTGAGTGTCGGCGCTTCGTATACTTTGCCTTTCTCCAATTTGATGGTTGTCGAAGTAGCTGTCTCATACACTTCACCGGTGGTGGTAACAAGGGTGAAATGCAATTGTGCTTCGGAAGGGAAGAAGGAGATGTAAGTGGTTCCGGAAATACCGGTTTTGTTTTTAATAGTGATATTTCCTGTTTGGGTACTGCTAAACTCTCCGTCTTTTAGTTTCATAACGGCACTCGAGTAGAGGTTTCCGGCAGTGGCGGTTACGGTAATTCTTGTGATGTTGTTCAAAGGACTGTCACCGTTGGCGGTGAACTGGAATTTACCGATGGTGACCAAGCTAGTCATTTCGCAGGCGGAAGAGCCTGTAGTTTCGTTCATGCTGGCTTTACACAGTGCCCACGAGTAATCATAATTTGTTATACCTGCCAGTGTTCCGTCTTGTCCGCTCAGGTTGAGGGTTTGAGTCAGAGTGTCGCTGCTGGTCGCGGTGATGGCTGCCGCCGGGTAGAATACGGCAATTTCATTCTCATTCTTTACTAGTGTCGAAAGATCGCCCGTAAAGGTATCAGAAGAGTCAGTTTCTCTTGTGAGAATCGTTTTGGGAACACCGCTGGAACCGGTTTTCATTACGGCCAGTTGGCTGTTGGCGTTCCAGTTGCCTTGCAGGATGCCTGTATCCTCTGCATCTGAAGAACGGGGGGACAGTGATGCTGTGAGAGAAAAAGGAACGGTGGAGGTTGTCGTAACTTGATCATCGTCATCGCTACACCCCAACATGCATAGAGCGATGCCCAAACAGAGAATAGTTGTTGTCTTTTTCATCATCGTTTTCGTTTTGCTGTTTTATGATTAAAACTTGAATGGTATTTATTATTTAATTTTAGATAGCAAAGGTAAATGTTCTCGGTCGATTTTTCTAATCTATTCGGCGAAAGCTGTTTTTTTTTCGATAAATTAGGGGAATAAGGGGAAATTTGAGGTGAAATGTAAAGAAGTGGATGGCGATGATTATTTCTTTTCACCGAAGTCGGCTTGTTGTTTTTCCACCTCTTTCAGCCTTTGTGCATTCCGTTCTTTCAGCAGACGTTCCTGTTCCAGTTCGGAAGCCGATTTGGCGGCTGATTGTCCAAAAGGTGAGTCGCTGCTCATGGGAATCAGCGCAGCTTCACTTTCGGTATAGATGAGAGGATGAGCTGCCGGCTTGCTTTCTAATTCCAACACTGCGCTGGCAGGCATTTGCGAGCCTTCGAACAATACGCTGGCAGTGATTTTGATTTTACCCGGCTTTAAGGTGGATTGTATCAGCACGGGGGCTGTCCCCCATTTTACCGGAGCTGGATTGGCCAGTATATTCGCTCCGCCTAAAATACGTCCTTCTCCTTCTACATGGAATTTCACATAATAGTTGTTCAGACGTTTGATATTCCCGTTTTTATCGGCTATGGCGGCTACTACGGTTACAAAGTCGGAGCCATCAGCTTTTAAGTCGGTGTTTTCATTGTCAACCCAAAGCAGCAGTTTCTCGGGACGCCGGGCCGGTCGTACTTCGTGCGTGGCAACTACTTTTCCGTCTATGATGCCTTCGGCCAGTAGGAACACCTCGTCCTGTTTCTTCTTTCTCATAGACATGTTCTTGTCTATCATGAAGTCGTATATATCTTTGAATGTTATAACGGGTGAGGGCATTCCTTCTTTCGTTGCCGGCTTGGTGTAAGTCCATGTCTTGCCACCTTTATTATAAGTAAGCCGCACCTCGTCACAATTGGAGTATACAGTAACGTCTTTGGGTGAGAAGGGAGTCATTTCATGGGCGATGTGCACCATCGGTCCTGTTTCGAAAAGACGGTCTTGCTTTTCGGGCGAGCGCTGGGCTTTGAACATATAATAAGCATATTTGGGTTGACGGAATACGTCCATCACACCACCATAGAAGGGATCGGGATGATAGCCGCGTTGGTGGTCGAACGAGTGCCACAAACAGCCGCCGACGTGTTGGCGCGGAGTACGGCAGAGTACATCGTAACAGGTGAAAGGATAACGGGGAGCGGCATAGTGCTGTGCCTGGATGAGCATAGCCTGTTCCCCCCAGTTGCGTGCCACACGGCTGGGGGAGTTGTGCGAATTCCAGTCGTCTACATTATCTCCCCACTCGCGGGTGAAATAGGTTATTTTAGGGTCGAGGCTTTTGATGGCCCAGTCCTTGTCCGCGTTGGCCGGATGAGTGAAGAGTACCGGATATACCTCATGTCCCCGTGCTTCGCTGTCGCAACCGGAGTAGCAATACGGATAAGGGTATTCTTGATTGACAATATCGAGGGTATTTTGGGCGAAGTCTGCCGGATACCAGGTTTCATTCAGAATAGGTTCCCATAACCATACACAAGGGTGATTGCGATCACGCCGTACCAGGTTGCGGATATCGCTATAGACACGTTGTGCAAATTCGGGGGCGTCATTCCAGAATTGCCATCCCGGAGTGTTGACGATGACGAACAAGCCCAGTTCGTCGCAGGCGTCCATAAAGGCGGGGTCTTGAGGGCAGTGAGCATTCCGGATGACTTTCATACCTGCGTCGCGTAGCTTTTTAGCGTCGCGCCAATGAATGCTGTTGGCAACGGCATTGCCTACTACGGCAAAATCCTGATGGCGGTTGGCGCCAATCAGTGGGCTTGGATAAGGTTTGCCGTTCAGCCAGAATCCGTCCTTGCCCTTGAATTCTACGCTGCGGATACCGATGCGGCGGCGGTAGCCGTCCACTACATTTCCTTCATTGTCGCGGATACGGACAATCAGGTTATATAACGTAGGCGTTTCAGGGCTCCAAAGCAGGGGAGACTTCAACATTATTTTATCTTTTGAAGTGACTGCCTTGCCCGGACGTACTTGAATGACATCGTTCAGAAATGCGGCTTGTGTGCCGTCGGGTTGCTGAAGTTCATATTCTACTACTCCTTTGAAGTTCTTTTTACTGTCATTACGTATATGGGCTTTCAGGATTATTTCTGCGGAAGTGTCGGAAACTTTGTCGTATGACACGAAAAGCCCGCCGCCTGCCATTTCGTTTTCGAAATTGGGATCGGTGATGAAAACCGGACGATGGGCTATTAGCCAGCAGTCACGATAGATGCCGCCAAAATAAGTATAATCCAGTACATCCTGTGCTTTGCCGGGAGGATAGCTGGGGTCATTGCTGTTGTCTGCCCATACGGCTATCACATTGTCTGTTTCCCAATTCAGTGCGTCGGTGACATCAACGACTACAGGCAGGTATCCGCCAAAGTGTTCGGTCAATAAATTGCCGTTTACGAAAACTTTGCTTTTCCCCATGATAGCTTCGAAATGCAGGAAAAGTTTTTTGCCTTTCAATTCATCTGCCGGAGTGAAATGTTTGCGGTACCATACCTCGCCTTGATAGTTGATACATCCACTGGCCTCAGTCGGTACATATTCAATGCCGTCGGGCAGGGAAACCATTTTCCAGTTCCGGTCATTAAAGTCGGTAGCTTCTGCACCTGTAGCGGCTCCTTTGTGGAATCGCCATGCCGGATTCATGGAATATACTTCACGTCCGGAGTTTGCCAGTTCATAGAAACCGGCAGTAGAGAATTCAGGTTGGTGGGCTGCCTGCATCTCATAGAGAGGGAAAAATAGTAAAGCGATGAGATAAAATAAGATGTTTTGTTTCATGGTTCTATGTATCTTGATAATTTAATGAAGGTCAAAGATAAGAAATAAAAAAATACTGGGGAAATAAAAAAGAGAAGCAATTCTGCTTCTCTTTGATTGAAGTTGCGGAGGCCTGACTCGAACAGACGACCTTTGGGTTATGAGCCCAACGAGCTACCAACTGCTCCACTCCGCGATGTTGTGTTTTGATTACGGGTGCAAAGGTACGGCTTTTTTTCTAATCTCCAAACTATTTCTGTATCTTTTTCTCAAATAAAATAATCTTTTTAGCTAATATGTTGATATATAGAGCGTATACGATATGTTAATTAACGTTTGCTTCAAGATTATACTTTATTTGTTTGTGTGGTACAAAGAAAAAATGTAATTTTGCTCACATATATATGTAATGTGCAATTGAACTTATATGGCAGTATCAAAGACTAGGGCTAAATTGGTAGACGTCGCCCGTCAGCTTTTTGCGAAGAATGGGGTGGATGATACGACAATGAATGATATAGCGGTGGCTTCCAAGAAGGGAAGACGCACGCTCTATACGTATTTCAAGAGCAAAGAAGACATTTATATGGCAGTGGTGGAGTCGGAGTTAGAGATGCTGTCGGGGGCTATGGAGAAAGTGGCTGAACAGGATATCGCTCCTGATACGAAAATACTGCGGCTGATAGAAACACATCTGGACTCTATCAAGATGGTGGTGTTCAGGAACGGGACTTTGCGTGCCGGCTTTTTCCGTGATATATGGAGAGTGGAGGCGGTGCGGAAGAATTTTGACCGGACGGAAACAAAGCTGTTCAGGCAGGTGTTGACGGAAGGAAAGGAAAAGGGAATCTTTGATATAGACAATGTGAATATCGTGGCGGATATTGTGCACTATTGCGTGAAGGGCATTGAAGCGCCTTATATACGTGGCCAGATAGGTGAGGAACTGGACGATGAGACAGGATGGGCATACGTGGCAAAAATTGTGTATGGCGCATTGGGGCGTAAAGAACAGAATAAGGAATAAAATTAACTTTATAATTATAAAATCAAAAATTATGGGATTATTAACAGGAAAGACTGCGATTGTGACAGGTGCCGCTCGTGGTATTGGTAAAGCGATTGCATTGAAGTTTGCTGCCGAAGGAGCAAATATTGCTTTTACAGACTTGGTAATTGATGAAAACGGTCAGAATACAGAAAAAGAAATTGCTGCGTTGGGTGTAAAGGTGAAAGGTTATGCTTCTAATGCTGCGAATTTTGAGGATACAGAGAAAGTGGTTAATCAGATTAAGGATGATTTCGGTTCTGTTGATATTCTGGTGAACAATGCAGGTATCACGAAAGATGGATTGATGATGCGTATGAGTGAGGCGCAGTGGGATGCGGTAATCGCTGTGAACTTGAAGTCTGCCTTTAACTTTATCCACGCATGTACTCCGATCATGATGCGTCAGAAGAGTGGAAGCATTATCAACATGGCTTCCGTAGTGGGTGTTCACGGAAATGCCGGTCAATGTAACTATTCTGCTTCAAAAGCCGGTATGATCGGTCTGGCTAAATCCATCGCTCAGGAATTGGGCTCTCGCGGTATCCGTGCCAATGCCATCGCTCCGGGATTCATCATCACGGATATGACAGCCAAATTGTCTGACGAAGTAAAAGCTGAGTGGGCCAAGAAGATTCCTTTGCGTCGTGGAGGTACTCCTGAAGATGTGGCGGATGTAGCTACTTTCCTGGCTTCTGATATGTCTTCGTATGTATCAGGACAGGTTATCCAGGTTGACGGCGGTATGAACATGTAATATGACAGTTGTTTACGAGGATAATCATATTGTTGTAGTCAATAAGACTTCTTCCGAGATCGTTCAGGGAGACAAGACCGGTGATACTCCCTTGTCGGAGATGGTGAAACAATACCTGAAAGAGAAATATAATAAGCCGGGAAATGTTTTCATTGGAGTGACCCACCGCTTGGACCGTCCCGTCAGCGGGTTGGTGGTGTTCGCCAAAACGAGCAAGGCATTGCCCAGACTGAATGAGATGTTCCGTAATGGTGAGGTGAAAAAGACCTATTGGGCCATAGTGAAAGAATGCCCCAAGGAAACGGAGGGCGAGCTGGTTCACTATTTGGTGCGTAACGAGAAACAGAATAAGTCTTATGCATACGATAAGGAAGTAAAGAATTCCAAGAAAGCTGTACTTCATTATAAACTTATCGGCCATTCTCAGAATTACTATTTATTGGAGGTGGATCTGAAAACTGGAAGGCATCATCAGATTCGTTGCCAGTTGGCCAAGATGGGATGTCCCATTAAAGGTGATTTGAAATATGGCTCTCCACGTTCCAACCCGGATGGCAGTATCTGTCTGCATGCCCGGACGGTACAGTTCGTTCACCCTGTGTCGAAGGAAATGATCCGGTTGACTGCGCCGGTACCCGAAGGTAACTTGTGGAACGGTTTTGAGATAGACTAAAGATAGAAAACAAAAAGGGAATGCTTCACAGCATTCCCTTTTCTTACTTTTAGGCATCTTTCATTTACTTCAAAACTTCTCCGCTTTCGCTGAAAAGTACAGTGCTTTCAGTTCCCTCTTTATCAGTTAAAACAACCTTGTAAGTTTTAGTTCCATCTTCGTTTGCTTCTACGGCAGCTTCTTTGATAGTAGATTCTGCATAGTTCTTTGTGATAGCTTCCTGCACGGCAGCCGGAAGGTCTTTCACTTCAATAGGGGTAAAATCATTTATCATAGTTATGGTCACAGAGTCCACCATAAAGTTGTCGGCGAATGCTACTGATGTTCCTAATCCCATTACCAATGCTACTGCAACAAATAACTTTTTCATAATTGTAGGTTTTTACTGTTAATACTATGTTGTTTTGTTTTCTCTGATAACAGAATGACAATATCTGTGCCAGAAAATAGATTTAATCTTTAAAATATTGATAATTAATGGATTACTCTTAGTGGAGGATGAAAGGAACATGGGGATAAGTGTGGAACATGGGGAATGCTTTGTGGAATTATTCCACATATCCGGCGGGAAGATGAGTTTATATGCTGTAAGGCTGTGCCCGATAGGAACAGTAGGGACAACAGCCTTACGGTACAGTAGCTTCTTGTTGGTAAAGTTATTGAATATCGTACAGTTTCAATTTGTTATATAAAGTCTTCCGGTCTATGCCTAATAAGATGGCGGCTTTACTTTTATTGTTTCCTGTCTGCTTCAATGCCTCAAGGATACGTTTCTTTTCCGCCGCTTCATCATGCAGGCTGAACGTCTGCGGACTGGCGGACATTACAGGTTCCTGCAACTCATAACCTAATTCGGCAAGGGTGATAAAGTTGCTCTGTGCCAACAGGGTGGCACGTTTTACTATATTCTTCAGTTGCCGGAGATTTCCGGGCCATGAATACGTTTGTAAAGCTTGGCTGGCAGCGGCGTCAAACCCTATCAGCTGGCGGTCCAGTTCCCTGTTTGCCTGGTCCAAAAAGAAATTGGCGAATAGCAGGATATCTTCTTGCCGTTCTTTTAATGCCGGCATACGAAGGGTAAATTCATTGATACGGTGGTAAAGATCTTCGCGGAAGTTTCCTTTTTCAATGGCTTGTTGCAGGTTCTCGTTGGTAGCGCTGACCAGCCGCACATCTACCTCTATTTCTTTATTGGAGCCGACCGGACGGATGCGTCTTTCCTGCAAAGCACGGAGCAACTGTATTTGTACTTCATAACTTAAGTTGCCTATTTCATCCAGAAACAAAGTACCTCCGTTGGCTTCTACGAATGCTCCTGTTTTGTCGTTTAACGCCCCTGTGAAGGAGCCTTTTACATGACCGAAGAATTCGGAAGCCGCCAGTTCTTTGGGGATAGAACCGCAGTCTATGGCAATGAACGGTTTGTCGGCCCGTTTGCTTAGCTGATGAATACGGTGCGCCACATACTCTTTACCTGTTCCGCTGGCACCGTTTATCAGTACGGACATGGGGGTGGGAGCTACCAGACCTACATAATTGTAGAGTTGGCGCGCCGCCTCGCTTTCCCCCTCCAGGAAATTAGAGGGAGGAACGGTTGCACTATGGGGAACGGCTTTGCTCTTGGATGCTTTGGGCGTGACTGTGTTCTTTTCTATTCCTGCCGGTGTAGGTAAAGCTTTGTTTTGCAATGCCTCATTAATTTTCTTCAGCAACTCATCCGGTTGTACCGGTTTTGAAATGTAATCACTGGCTCCATGTTTTATGGCCTGTACAGCGCTTTGGATGTCAGCATAGCCTGTCATGATGATGAGTGGGATGTTGTATTTCTGTTCTTTCATCCATGAAAGCAAGAAGATACCATCTTGATCGGGCAGGCGCAGATCAGACAAGACAAGATCGTATGGTTGTGCGTCCAGTTGTTTGCGTGCGCGCGCATTACTGCTTGCTGTATCAACCGAAAATCCTTTTTTACCCAGCCAGGTTTTCAACATGGTGGCAAAAGTCAAGTCATCTTCTACTATCAGAATGGAATGTGGCATCTTTATGTGTTTTTTATTCGTACAAAAATAAACTTTTTTCACGGTGTGCCGAAACACGGACTCTATTTCTAATACCTTTTAACTTAACAGGGTTTAATTCTTCATTCTTCATCCGGAATTTCAATCTGTTTTTGTGCTTCGTCAATTATTTTTTCTATTTCTTTTACTATAAAGTTTGTTTTCTCTACCGCTTCTTCACTGATTTCAGCCGTCCCTCGTCTTTGTTCCATCCATGTCAGTGCAGGAATGCAACGGGTGGCTCCCAGCATGGTGAACAGCGGCAACAGTTTATGAGCTATTGCCGTGATGCCTTCCATATTCCTTTTCGCCAACGCTTCTTCCATATACTCTCGGTTCTTTTTTGTTTCGCTGATGAAGGTGCGGAGTATTTCTGCGGCTGCTTCCGGATCATCTTCCGAGAAGGCGGTCAGGGCAGAGAAATCCAACGTTTCTTGTTGGGGATGGTTTTCTTTGGCCGGTGCTGTGTGAGGAGCCGGATTTCCTGCGGCGGATACGTCCTTTCCTGTGGCCTGGAAGATGGCTGTAAACAATTCGTTTATGGTGAAAGGTTTGTGCAGGCAACCGGCAAAGCCATGTGAACGGAAATAATTTTCGTCCATATCGCTACGGGCGGTCAGCGCGATCACCGGCAGGGTTCGCACCCATGATGTGTCCAGCGTGCGGATGGCTTTCAATAAATCGAATCCGTTCATGGCAGGCATCTGTATGTCGGTGAGCAGGGCGTCGAAGCGCTTGTCTTTCAATTTGTTGAGAAGCTCTTCGGGATGATGGCAGCAGGTCACAGTCACTCCGGGGCGTTCCAGCATGGCGGTGGTAAGCTGTAACTGTATGCGGTCATCGTCAATTAAAATCAGGTGGATCGGCTCACTGTCTTTGCGGGGAGTGTCTATTTGCCGGATTCCGGTTGCGTCAGGGGAAGCAGGAGTATGTTCCGCTTCCGGTCCGGAGGGGTTTTCATCCGGATGGGAAGGCCCCTCAGGCAAAGGCAGATATACATGGAATCGGCTGCCTTTCCCTTGTTCGCTTTCTATCTTGATATCTCCTTCGAGCAGAAGCACCAGTTTACGGGTGATGGCCAGTCCCAAGCCGAATCCTTCTTGTCCTTGTGCGTTGTGGAGCCGGGTGAATTCCTGAAAGATACGTTGTTGCTCTTCTTGGCTGATACCACATCCTGTGTCACTGATACTGAAATGCAGTTGGCCGTTTTCCAACGCTGCTTGCAGAGTGATGCTTCCTTCTTTGGTGAATTTCAGTGCATTGGATAGCAGATTCTCTGCTATCTGGCGGATACGGAACGGGTCTCCTATGTATACGCGGTTTAATGATTCGTTGCAATGATAGTTCAGTTCCAGCTGTTTGGAGTCCGCCATCGGTTTGAAGCTGATATAAATGGTGTCGAACAGTTGGTGGGGGTTGAATGATACCCGGTTGATGTCCATTTTATGTGCGTCCAGCCGGTGGTAATCCAGCAGGGATTTGACTAGGCTGAGCAGGTGATTGGCTGAACTTTGCATATTGTTCAGATAGAAACGCTGGCGTTCTTCGGTAGTGATCCGTTCCAGCAGGTCGGTATAGCCCAAGATGGAACCCACGGGGGCCTTGATATCGTGTGTGATGGTCAGCATCAGTTTTTCACGCGCCACCAGCAAGTCTTCGGCACGGCGTTTGGCTTTTTCCAGTTCTCGGCGGTAGTGGTTGCTGCGAGTGATGTCCCTCCATATCAGGACCAGGAAGAAAATAGCCAGAACCACGGCGACAATGGCGATTCCTGCCACTGTGCGGATAGAGCTTTGGCGGATGTATTCCTCTTGTATATGTTTGTTTTGTGCCAGAGCCTGCTCTTCTTCCTCTATGGTACTTAATAGCTGATTGACTTTCTGACTCAGTTTCAAGCCACTGAGGCGCAGGGACTGGGTGCGGCGATTCACCATTTCCATCCGTTCCTGATGGGTGTCGGTCACCCGGCTCTGTATGTCTTTCAGCATGGTGACCACCGTGTCTGCCGGGCTGTATGCTTCGGTCAGCGTATCGGTATATTCTTCCTGAATCACATTGCTGACTTGTGTGGAATCCGCTTTCCCGGGTGCGAACACTTCTCCCAGTCGTTTGAAGAAGCTTTTGGGCTTTTTGCGGATAACGTATGAATTGGTGTGTGTGATTACTTTTTTGCGCACGTGGGGAAGGCTGAGTAAAGAGTCTTGCTCGGCAATCAGTTCGTCGATATGCTGTTTGTAAATTTTATCTGTTCCGCCGTCCTGAATTGCTTTTAGCAGGTTGCGCATATTCCGTTCTTTATCCATGAAAAGCATTCCCACCGTATCCAGCCGTGCCAGTTGTATGCTGTCGGTCAGCAGTGTGCGCAGGGAGTCCAGCGCTGTGTTGGCCTGTTTCATGGCACGTTTGTATCGGTAGTACTGTCCTAGTTGTCCTGTACTGAGTGATTGTCCGATAACTTCCGCCTGATAAAGCTGGCCGATAATCTGATTGGTGACATGGCGCCGTTGGCTCAGGATGGCTTCATCATCGCTGGTTCCGGTCAGTGACTTCATCTCCTGATAAATATATCCGATGGATATAAAGAGCAGTGCAGTCAGCAGGATATAGCCGAATGCAACTTTCAGCTTGGTGGAACGGTTGGGCAGGCTCATGGTGGTTTTATTTTAATTTCGTATCACGGTTAAAGCGTAGGTAATAGAGTATTCCGGCTGTAGTCAGTCCGAAAGGAAATGCCATCCATATTCCTATAATTCCCCAGTCCATGATGAAACCGAAGAAATAGCCGGCCGGCAGGGAGATAAGGAAATAAGCGATGAATGCGATATACATCATGGGTTTCACATCTGCGATTCCACGAAGGGCATTGGCGAAATTTATCTGTAATCCGTCACCAAACTGGTAGATGATGAACGGAATGATAAGTTGTGCTACCATCACGCTGACCGCCGGACTGTCACTGAACCATCCTCCCAGTTCGTTACGCAGCAGGAAGATGGGCAGGGCTCCTATTAGTGCGATGAACAGCATGATATGGAATCCGGCGTATGCCGAGCGCCGGACGTTTATCCGGTCATTCTGTCCGCGGAAGTTGCTAACCCGCACAGCAACGGCTGCTCCCATGCCATAATACATCATAAAGCAGATTTGGGAAATGGCGAGCATCACTTGGTGGGCTGCCAGAGCGGTAGTCCCGATCCATCCCACCATAATGGCGCTGAGGCTGAACGAAGCGGTTTCCATCCCCATCTGCATGGCAATGGGCCATCCCAGTTTGTTCAGGTGCAGGAAGTCTGCCCGGTTGAGCGCATTGTGTAGAAATCCTTCTTTATAAATATGATAACGCCGGGTACAGAAAAAAATGACGGCGAACACGACCACCATCATGATACGGGAGGCCAATGTGGAAATTCCCGCTCCCAGCAATCCCATTTCGGGCATTCCCAGTTTACCGTAAATCAGGATGTAGTTGCCGATGATGTTCATCACATTTCCTGCCAATAAGATCCACATGGAAACGCGGGTGTCGGTTATGCCATCGGCAAATTGCTTGAAACCGTTGAAAAGCAGTACAAACAACAAGGATATCAGTAAAACGATGAAGTAGGGACGCATTAAAGGCAGCAGTTCTTCGGGTTGCCCCAGCCGGTGGATATTCAGATAGAGTATCCACATGATGAGTGTGAGCAATACTGCCAGCAGTGTATTGGCAAACAGGCTGTTCTTCAGCATCCGTCCCACTACATGGGTTTCTCCCCGTCCGAACAGGCTCCCCACGATAGGGGTCAGCCCGTATGAGAATCCGGTAGCGAAAATAATGGCCAAAGTAAACATATTGTTGACAAAACTGGCGGCGGCTAATTCATTCGTGCTGTGATGGCCTATCATTAATGTATCGGCAAAACCCAGAATGATGACACCTATCTGGCCGATAACGATAGGGATACCTAAAGTGAAAAGTGCTTTGTAATGTTGCATGGTTAATAAATTGCTAATGTGCCAATATGCCAATATGCTAATTTGCCAACTAGCTGCGCTGTATTCCGCATGGCGCATTGGCAAATTAGCATATTATCAGGTCGGCAAATTACTTTTATAGTAGAGTGTGGAACAATTTTCCCGCACAAATGTTTTTTGTGCCGCTTCTTTTATCTGTCCGGCAGTGACCGAGCGATACTTGTTTACTTCATTGTTAATATCCTCCGCTTTGCCGGTCAGTTCAAAATAAGCCAGATTGGTAGCCACATTCAGGTAATTCAGGTTATTGAATATCTGTTCGCTTTCATAGCGGTTCTTTACTTTTTCCAGCTCGTCCTCGTCCACACTTTCTTCCGTCAATGCCTTCAGTTCCTGCCATACGGCTGTTTCGGCAGCTTCCAGCGTGACGCCTGGGGCGGGTTTGCCGGTGATATGGAACAATCCCTCGTCAATGCTGCCCGAGATATAGGCGTCGATGCTGTTGAATACCTGTTTCTTTTGCACCAGATGCTGCACCAGGCGGCAGGAACGTCCGCTACTTAGCAAGTCGCTCAGCATATCAAAAGCATAATAGTCGGGATGGCGTCGTTCACAGATATGGAATGCCATAAAGAGCGCGTCTACAGGCACGTTCCGCTCCACTGTCAGCCGGCGTTCCTCCGTTTGCCGGGGTTCTGCCGGCAGTGAGCGGGGGGGTACGTTGCGGCGCGGGATAGGGCCGAACCACTTTTCGGCCAGTGCCACTGTCTCTTCAAAAGTAATATGTCCCGTTACAGCCAGAATGGCATTGTCCGGTGCATAATATTTAAAGAAAAAAGCTTTTACCTCTTCAAGGGTGGCATTGGCTATGTGGCTGATTTCTTTGCCGATGGTAGGCCACTGGTACGGATGCACCTTATAAGCCAGGGCACGTAGCAGATGCGAGGCGTCTCCGTATGGCTGGTTCAGGTTTCGCTGTTTGAACTCTTCGATTACTACTTGCCGTTGCACTTCCAGACTGCGCGGGTTAAAGTCGAGAGACAACATACGGTCACTCTCCAGCCAGAATCCGGTTTCCACATTCTGACGGGGGAGGGTGATGTAATAATTGGTTATGTCATTATTTGTCCATGCGTTATTCTCGCCTCCGGCATTTTGTACCGGAGTGTCATAGTCGGGCACATGGACAGAGCCTCCGAACATCAGGTGTTCAAACAGATGGGCGAATCCGGTATGGTCAGGATCTTCATCGCGTGCGCCCACATCGTACAGCAGGTTCAGTGCCACCATCTGGGTTGTATTGTCCTCATTGTGTATCACACGCAGCCCGTTAGACAAGGTGTATCGGTTAATGTTAATCATCTGAGTCGCAAATTACTGAATACTGGCCTTGAGAATCCGGATATTCTCTACAGGGCGGTCTGCGCGGTTCGTTTTTGCTATTTCAATATTCTCCACTACTTCCATGCCTTCGGTTACTTCACCGAATACGGTATAAGAACCGTCCAGGTGGGGAGCGCCGCCTACGGTGCTGTATGCTTTGATCTGTTCGGGGGTGAAGCGGAATTTCTCTTCTTTGTCCGCCAGTTCACGGGCTTGGGCTTCCAGTGTGTCCTGCAATTCCAGTAATCCGGCATTGTCGCCCGCCTTGCGCATCTTGTATATTTCCTTCATGTGCTGGCGTGCTAGACTGTCGAACAGGGCCTCTTCGTGCTGTTCGTTTATTTTGTTCTCCATGCCCAGCAGTTGCGGTTCGGTGAACTTGCGTCCGGTAACAATATAGAACTGGCAACCCGATGAAGCCTTTTCGGGGTTCACATCATCACCCTGGCGTGCTGCCGCCAATACTCCTTTCTTGTGGAAGAATTTCGGATTGAATTCGGCGGGAATGGTGTAACCCACATCACCGCTGCCCAGCATGGCGGTATCCGATGCGTTTTTGCTGTCCGGATCGCCGGCCTGGATCATGAATTGTTTGATAACCCGGTGGAACAACGTACTGTCATATACTCCCTCTTTTACCAGTTTGATAAAGTTATCACGATGTTTCGGTGTTTCATTATACAGGGCCACTGTGATATTCCCCATGGTGGTTTCCAGTTTCACTAGGGTACGCTTTTCATTTTCCATATGATGATTCGTTTGTTTTTTCGAGCCGGCGCTGCATGCAGTCAATGCGATGAAGGCCAGGCATATTAGTAAAATTTTGTTTGAAATCATGAGCTGTTTTTTTATTTATCGGACAAATATAACAAAACTCGCTCACATACGGATGGATTTCGCAGGAATAATGCAAACTGTTGGAAATAAAGGGAGATATGCAGGTTTACTCTATATTCATCCATTGAGGGGTTTTGACCTGTTCAGCAGGAGTTAAGAGAATAATGGCTACTTATCCATTGCCGATTTGAGGTTGCAAAGGAACAGGAAAAGACCTTTTCCTCTCCTTGTTTATTATTTTCATTCAAAAATCAATAGGAATGGTATTACTTACGAATGATGCGGTTAATGAATAGCCAGCTCCCGAATATCTGAAGCAGCATGCCCGGAATACCAATCCGGAAATCCTGTGCGGCAAGCCAGGAATCTCCTTTCGTCGCCCATTCTCCCAGCATCCCGACAAGCTGATAGGCCAAGACGACCCCAAGGAGCAGTCCGGGCGAAGCTTTCCTGAAATGCGAAGCCGCATACCCGGCAACCACAGCCAACAGAACGGATTTGAGAAAGATGGCGGGGCAGTACAGCCATAGCAAGCATCCCGAACAGTCTATTTCAGTTCGACAAGTTCGTACTTCTGACTTCCCATACCGAGCTGTTCGGCATAGTCGAGTGTATGCATCCCGTGGCGCGAGTCGATACGTTCGATCAGGTGAATTTTACCGTGGTCTTCGGAGGAGCGTACCAGATCGGTGCAGGCCCGGTCAAGCGCTACCGGGTCAAGCGAGGCAAGGATACCGATGTCGCCCATCCTCGGATCTTCAGGCGAGGAGTCACAGTCGCAGTCCACCGAAAGATTGTTGGCCACACTGATGTAGAGAATCTTATCGCCGCAATGGTCCGTGACGGCTTTGGCGGCCTCGGCCATCGACTCCAAAAAGTTATCCTGTTCGGGAAGGTTACCCCAGACTTTGCTTACGTCCTTGGTCGTGCCTGCCGAATGAATCCACGCCTTGCCGCCCGACGAGGCGATGCCGATGGAGATATTCTTGATTGCGCCGCCGAAACCACCCATCGCATGACCTTTGAAATGCGACAGCACAACCGTAAAATCGTAATTCAAGTAGTTCTTGCCCACGAAATCCTCTTTCAGGTGCTTGCCGCCTTTTACCGGCAGGGACACTTCGCCGTCGGCATCCATGATGTCCACTTTCGCAATCGCCGTAAAACCGTGGTCGGCAGCAGCCTTGAGGTGTGCCTCCGTATTGGCACGTTCGCCACCATAGGCCGTATTGCACTCCACGATTGTGCCGTTCATTTTCCGTACAAGTGGTGCAATGAGTGTCGGCTGGAGAAAATTATGTCCGCCCGGTTCGCCGGTGGAGAGTTTTACCGCAACCTTTCCTTCGGCTTTACGACCGAGAGCCTCGTAGATCTTCACGAGATTTTCCGGGGTAATTTCCTTGATAAGATAGACCTTTGGGAGTTCAGATGCGCTATCCGATGTCTTGTCCTGTGCCTGTACATATCCTGTTCCTATGGTCAAAAATACCATTGCAGCCATTATCATGCTCATTATCTTTTTCATATATACTGTAATTTATCAATTAAAAGTTCAGATTTATACCTGCCATCACCGTAGCTCTTGGCATCGGGTATCCGGCATTGATTTCGTAACGCTGTGCCAGCAGGTTTTCTCCGCGTGCCCAGATGTCGAGCCATGGGGTGGCACGGAATTGTCCGCGCAGATTCCATAAGACAAAATCCTCGGTTGTAGCCGGATCTGTCGAGGTGTAAAGTCCGGCGATGTACTGTATGCCCGTCGATACCGACCAGCGTCCTTGCGTGAAGTTTGCTCCGGCATAGAGCTTATGTTCGGGAGCGGCAATCACGGGATTCTCCATGTGCAGGTAGCTGTAATTGGCATCCACCGACCAACTCTTATTGAAACGGTAAGCGACCTGTGCTTCGACGCCTGCATTGTCTATCTCTCCCGAATTCTGGTTCAGCATACCGCTTCCGCTCGGATTGGGCAGGGTCATAATCAGGTTCTTGCCATCGATATAGAAGAGATTGATGCCATACGACAGGCTTCCACCCAACAGTCTTTGCGAGAAGGCTATCTCGTAGTTCCACATAGATTCCGGCGTCAAGTCGGGATTCTGCGGCGGGAACATGTACATCTCACGGAGAATCGGATAACGGAAACCTTTGGAGGCAGAAGCCTTCAGTTCGATGGTATGAGGCAGGTGGAATGCCAATCCGGCCTGCGGCACCCATTCTGTTCCGACACGGGAATGATGATCAACGCGCAATCCTGCGTTGAACGTGAGCCACTTCCCGACATCCTGCCGGAAGTCCACATAGCCTGCCACCTCGTTTTCATGCTTATCCACCAAATCGCTACGTGTTCCCGCGTCTTCTCCGCTCACATATTCGCTCCATGCCTCGCCACCGTAACGGAACCAGTCGAAGCCTACGGTGATGCGGTTATCCTTGAAGAACCGGGCGCTCTGATACCATGAGATACCCATCATGTCGTCATACGAGTTGAAGCGGTCATCCTGCGGACCTTCCCCTGCGGAAGGCGTATAGCCGTCGTTAATCCAATGGTCGCCCCAGTTGTAGAAGAAACTCAACGCACCGGAAGTCTTCCCGTATTCATTTTCGACGGCAAAAGAGGTCATGCCCCGTGTAATGCGCTGGTCACCGTCCAGCAGCGGAGCCGATACCGGGCCGGGATAAGAGGCGTTGAAGTGGGTCACGTTCACGTCGGCACGCAGATTCCAGTGGTCCGTCACCTCGTAACCGATCCGGCCGTAACCGCCGTACTGCTCGAATCCCATGTCGGCACGATGCCCGTCCGTGCGGTTGTACGAGCCGCTGATGACGCTCGAAAAACGCCCTTTGCGGATGCGGTTCGTCAGTTCGGTTTCCAACGTGTTGTAGGAACCGTACCCTGTGTGCAGGTGGGTGCGAATCCCATCCTCGTGCATTTTGCGGGTCACAATATTTACTACGCCACCCATGGCATTCGAACCGTAGAGTACGGATGCCGGGCCACGCAGTACCTCCACCCGGTCGGCCAGGAGCGTCTGGTAGGCATCGGCAATCGGATGTCCGAAGATGCCGGCATATTGTGGATGCCCATCAATAAGCACCATCAGGCGGGCATTGCCGCCACTTAACCCGCGTAACGAAATACCGCCTGCCGCCCCGTTGGAGACCCCGTAGCCCATCACGCCGCGCGAAGTAGTGAACAGACCCGGAACCTGTTCCGTGAGCACAGGGAGCAGGGAAGGCTGCATCGACTGCTCGATTCTTTTCCTGTTCACTACTGAAACAGTCTGCGACAAGTGGCGTATATCCGTCTGATGACGGGTTCCGGTAACGACCACTTCGTCGATAGTCAATGTTCTTTGGGCTGACAAGCTGTCTGCCGTATCAGGTGTTTGGCCCGAAACGGTCAGGCTTCCGGCCAATATGAATGTTGCAAATAGTAAATGTTGTTTCTTCATTTATCTGAATTCATTCTTTTAGATTGTAATGTTATAAACTCTTCAATTCGGACGAGACAATCCTGTGGAGTAAGGCAATACCGGCAACAAGTTTCCAGCGGGCACCATCCCGTCTTTGTACGGTTGATAATGTGCGGGACTGCCGTACCGTAACTGACGCGTACCCCGCTATCGGCAAACAAGTCGAGGGCCGGACGGCTGACCACGTCCGCATGGAGCTCTCCGACCTCTCCCAAAATCATCAGCGCCGCAGCCGCCTTGCCTACGACTTTGTCCGCAACGGAAGCTCCTTTCAGGAAATCGGAATCTTCCCGCAGCAGGGCATACAGGTCGGCCACACCGCGTCTGTCGAAAGTTCTGACTTCTCCGTTGGAAACGACTAAAGAATGTTTCCCTTCATGCAGTAATCGGATGATATCTTCCAACATAATGTTTCAGAAACTATATTCGTCGAATGAGTTTGGCGGGATTGCCCGCGACAAGGGTATTCGGCTCCACATCGTGCGTGACGACACTGCCGGTTCCACAGTCTGTTTTGGTGCTTTCGACGGATTACTGAAAGTAAGTAGGCTCATAAGTATCAATACTATCTGTTTCATGTCATTTTAATTTGGCATATTCTTCATCACCGACAGGTTCCAGCCATTCGGTACTGTTGTTCTCACCGGGCACTTCGATGGCTAAATGCGAGAACCAGCTGTCGGAAGCCGCCCCGTGCCAATGTTTCACGCCTGCCGGAATATTGATAGCATCCCCGGAATGTAGTTCCACCGGCTCTTTGCCCCACTCCTGATAGTAGCCGCGACCGCCCACGCATACGAGTGTCTGACCGCCGCCTTTCGTTGCCTTGTGCACATGCCAGTTGTTGCGGCAGCCCGGCTCGAAAGTCACATTTACCACGGGGACTCCGTCCGTTACCACGGGAGCCGTGTAACTTTGACCGATGAAATACTTGGCATAGGCATCGTTGGGTTTCCCCACGGGGAAAATGATAGTTTGCGCGTAGGCTTCGAGCGAACCTGCCGCCACGCTGTCTGCATTACCGCCGGTCCAAACCTCTTTTGCCATACGGAAAGCCGCCCACGCTTTCGGCCAGCCCGCGTAGAATGCGGCATGGGTGAGTATTTCGGCTATCTCGGTTCGGGTCACTCCGTTCTTCTTCGCCGATTCGAGATGGTACTTGAACGAGGAATCGGTCAGTCCCTGCGACATCAGGGCCACTACGGTTACGATGGAACGGTCGCGGAGCGAAAGCAGATTGTTCCGGCTCCATACTTCCCCGAAAAGAATATCATCGTTCAAACGTGCAAATTCGGGGGCAAATTCTCCGAGCGCATCGCGTCCGGCAGTCTGTTGGATTTTTATTTGTGATTTTGCCATGATCGGAAAAATTAAAGTCAATAATAAAGCTAATGATGCTACTTTTGTTTTCATACGATATGATTTTTAGTTCGACATTTCCAAGACAACCGACAGAGCTTTCCTGTTTCCGATACAAAAGTACAGGTATTATTCCACAGTAGCTTTGCTGTAAGGCTCAAATATGCGAAACAGATAAAATATTTTTTGTACTCTTGACCTTGCATGGCAGCAGTCGCCTTACTGTTATTATAGAAATAATATGCTCTTTTTCTTTATCTGTCATATACAGACAGATAAAGAGTTATTTGAAAGCATGAGGAATATGGTGGTTCTAAACAGTTTGCCTTTTTCTTATCCGTTGCCCGTTCTCATGTGAGTTTCATATAGGTTACTGATAGTCATATAAAATACTTCAGACGCAGACGCGGCAGACGCAGGTCCTTTTTTCTCACACACGTGCGTGTACCTATTATAGAGAAGAAAAATAAACGAGGCAGAGTGAGGAGAAGAGAAGCGCCGGAAAGAGAAAAGACGAAGGAAAAAAGATAAAAAGACCGGCGGCAAAACCGGAAGGGGATGATAAGACTTGGAAAAAAGGAAATTAAAAAAGTTTCTGAATAACATGGCTTGCATAAGTCTTGAAATTCGCATTAAATGGTAGTATGGCATACATCGTTTCAGGGGGAGGAGCCTTTGATGAGAGATGCCGGATTTATATCGCATTATAATGTACACGCACGTGTGTGAGAAAAAAGGACCTGCGTCTGCCGCGTCTGCGTCTGCGTTGGAAGTAGCTTCCGTCTTCTTGGGCATCTGCCGTTTTTTGTCTGTATTGTTCATGTTATGGGAACAGACGGGAGAGCTGAAAGATTTAAATCTTGCGGCGGTAAGATTATAGATCTTATACCTGAAAGATTATAAATCTTTCCCGGTAGCAACAGGTATGCCGTAAGTTCTTTTTTTAATAAATTATGGGAAACAAAAGATAAAAGCTGCGTTCTTTCAACCATTATGCCGATAAAATTGTTTAAATTTGCAGGAATACTTGTACAGACACTCAATGAAGAAAAAACAGCTTCGTTGGACATTGTGGACGATAGCATCTCCGTTCATTCTGTTCATCATTTTATGTATATTGATTTATTTGCCACCCATTCAGAACTTTCTGGTGGACAAAGCTGCTGTATATGCCTCGGAAGCTACCGGTATGAATATCTCCGTGGGACGTATCTCTTTGTCTTTTCCGTTGAATTTGGTGGTGACCGATGTAGATGCCGCTTCCCCGCATAAGGATACGTTGCTCAGTGTGCGCCGCCTGCAAGTGAATGTGCAGTTGCTGCCACTGCTGAAAAAGCAGGTGGAAGTGGATGGCATATCCCTGCAAGGAGCCACAGTGAATTCTAATGACTTGATACATGGCATGAGGTTGAACGGTACTTTGGGGGAATTGTTCATCTCCAGCCATGGAGTGGCGCTGGACCCCGAAACTGCCATCGTTAACAAAGTCTTGTTGAAAGATACGGATTTATCTCTCTGCCTGAATGACACCGCTGCGGCCGATACGGCTGCAAGCGACCCCACCTATTGGAAAATAATATTGCAGGATATTGATTTGCAGAATGTATCCTTTGCACTGGATATGCCTTTGGACAGCTTGTCATTGGCGGCTTCGCTGGATAATGCCACACTGCGCGACGGGCTGATAGACTTGCATAAATCGGCCTATTCGCTGCAAACTTTCCGGATAAAGAACGGGCGCGTGCGCTATGACAGCGGGAGGCCGAGTGCCACCGCATCTGCCGACAGCTTGTCCGCCGGACTGGATCCGTCCCATATTGCCTTGACGGATATCGGTGTGAAGCTGGACTCCCTGTACTACGAAGGCAGGAATATGAAAGCCGTCATCAGTCAGTTTGTGCTGAAAGAGCGTTCGGGGGTGGAGATCGTTTCTACCGAAGGGCGGCTGGTATCCAATGACAAGGTGCTGCGTGTGCCTTCATTGAAACTGGAAACCCGGGATTCTTATCTGGAACTGAATGCTGCGATGGATTGGGATGCCTTGGATTTCAAGAAGGAAGGCTTGGTGTCCGCACGCCTGATGGCTGATATCGGAAAACCGGATGTGGTGAGATTCATGGGAAGTATGGATGAAAAGTTTATCCGGAAATATCCTTCCGAACCCCTGCGCATCCGTACAGGGATTGACGGGGATTTGAACAAACTGAAACTGACCACTCTTACCGCAGAACTTCCCGGTGCATTGGAACTGTTCGCCAAAGGTGAGCTGACTAGCCTGACGGACAGCTTGCTGCGTGGAGGAGATATCACGCTGCAAGCTGAAACCAAAGATTTGAAGTTTATCTCCACGTTGGCCGAAGGAATAGAAATTCCATACGGAACGCGCTTGGAGGGTAAATTTACGATGGCGGGCCCTAAAATGGGCACGGACCTGTTGCTGATGCAGCCTGAAGCGCACGCGGTGGCTGCGGCCGACACTATTCCTATAACAGTTTATAATGACAGCATCTCCGTGGCGGATGATTTCAAGATGGAACGGGCGGCCCGTCTGTTTGCCAAATACGACTTGTCGCGTGACAGGTATGAGGCAGACTTGGCTGTCAATCATTTTGACTTGCACCAGTTTATGCCAGCCGATTCTTTGTACACCCTGTCCACCCGTCTGAAAGTGGAGGGGGAAGGTTTTGACTTTTTCTCCCCCCGTACTTATTTCAATGCAAAGGGCGGTATAGACCGTTTCCATTATGGCAGTTATCATTTGACAGGAATCTCACTGGCTGCCGGACTGGAGAAATCGAAGGTACATGCTTCACTGGCAGTGAAAAACTGGACCATGGATATCAAGGCGCATCTGGATGGTATCTTAAAACCTCATGATGTTTCGGGCAACTTGAAAATGGATGTGGCTCATTTGGATTGGCAGGCGCTTCATCTGATGGATACCCGTTTTCAGACCTCCCAGCACTTGGGTGTCCGCTTCAGCAGTGATCTCAGAAAAAGGTATGCCGTAGAGGCCGAGATGACAAATGCCACGATTGTCACTGCCAAACGTACTTCCCATTCCAAGGACCTGTTTGTCGGATTCAGCACTTCCAGAGATTCTACTTCTGCTTATTTACGTGCAGGTGACCTTGATCTGAGCCTGGAAGGAGCAGGGCACATTGAATCTATTTCCGGCAGGGCGGAGATGCTGATGAAGAAACTGACGGAACAATGGAATAGTAAACATATTGAGCAGGAAGAACTTCGGGAATTCCTTCCGGGGCTTTGCCTGAGGATATCTTCAGGTCCCGATAATCCGATAGCCAATTACCTTTCTATGATGGGGTTGTCATACGGCCGTTTGTTTATGGATATGGATTCATCTCCGACAGAGGGATTGAACGGAGAGGCTTATTTATATGGATTGCGTACGGACAGTCTGGTGTTGGATACGATCTATCTGGACGTGCAACAAGACATGAATGGAATAAACCTGCTGAGTGGAGTGGTAAATGGGCCTAAACCGGGGCAGGAAGCGTTTGACGTGACTTTGGAAGGAAATATAGGAAATAATAATGCCCAGTTGTTGGTGCAGTATCTTAATGCCCGTAAGGAACAGGGGGTATATATGGGCGTGACGGCCGACTTGCGCCGTCACGGCATACGCATGAAGGTCTTTCCGGAACACCCCACGCTGGTATACCGTCCTTTTACCGTAAACAGGGATAATTATATTTATCTGGCGGATAACGGGCGGATTCATGCTAATCTGAATTTGCATGACGACCAAGGCTCCGGACTCAGTTTTTATACGAATCGTGAGGATACTATTGCTAAACAGGATATGACTTTTGAACTTTCACGCATTAATTTGAAAGAATTCCGGCGTATTCTCCCTTACATGCCTGATATAGAAGGGTGGATAGGGGCGGAAGCACACTATATAGACTCCGGTCCGTATATGATGGTGAGCAGTGATTTGCGCGTGGACGAATTCAAGTACGAAGGTAGTGCGCTGGGAAATTGGGAATTCAGCGGGGTGTATCTGCCGGGTGAGGAGAAAGATCATCATCTGGACGCTTACATACGCTGTGATGGCAAGGAAATAGCTCATTTGGGAGGTATCTATCTACCTGCTGCGGAAGGGACAGGAAGTCTGAGTGCGGATATGGCTTTTGAGCATTTCCCGCTGAATGTTGTCAATCCGTTTGTTCCCGACCGTATGGTGGAACTGAACGGGGATATTGACGGAACTTTATCCATGAAAGGGGATCCTGCCAAGCCCTTGCTGAATGGGGAACTGGCATTGGACTCTGTGACATTCTTCATGCCGGAGATGTCTGCCATGTTCCGTTTTGACAATGAACCGGTGCAGGTGGTGAACAGTAAGATGATGTTCAAGGATTTTGATATATTCACCAAAGGGAAGACCCCTTTTACGATTAATGGAGAGGTGGACTTCTCGGATTTGGAACGGACGGCGGTGAACCTTAAAATGCATGCCGAGAATTATGAGTTGCTGAATGCTCCCCGTACCAAGCGGGCTATGGTTTACGGCAAGATGTATGTGGACTTTAACGCAACGCTGCGCGGTCCTGTGGAGGAACTGGTGATGCGGGGGAACATGAACATATTGGGGAAAACCAATGTGACCTATGTCCTGAAAGACTCTCCCTTGACGGTGAACGACCGTTTGGGGGATATGGTGACTTTTGTCAATTTTAACGACACAACCTCGGTGGAAGAGTCCTCTGTCCAGCAAATCTCTTTGGGAGGGATGGATGTGGCCATGACCATGCATATAGACCAGGCGGTGCAGGCACGTGTGGATCTGGTGCCGGACGGCTCCAACTATATGTTGCTGGAAGGGGGCGGAGACTTGTCATTCCAGTACACTCCTCAGGGGGATATGTTGCTGACCGGGCGTTATTCCTTGATGAGCGGGGAGATGAAATACCAGATTCCGATTATTCCGCTGAAGACTTTTAATATTCAAAATGGCAGTTATGTGGAGTGGACGGGAAATATCATGAATCCGCAACTGAACATTACCGCGACTGAAAGGGTTCGTGCTTCGGTGGGCGAGGATGGAAAGACTTCGCGTATCGTCGGGTTTGATGTAGGGATCGCTTTGAGCCAGAGTCTGGAGAATCTGGGGCTGGCGTTTACCCTTTCGGCTCCCGAGGATGCGTCTGTGCAAGACCAGCTGAATGCCATGTCGGTGGAGGAACGGGGAAAACTGGCTGTCACCATGCTGGTGACCGGAATGTATATGGCTGAAGGAAACTCTACGGGAGGATTTAATGTGAATAATGCCTTGAACTCATTCTTGCAGAGCGAAATCTCGAATATTGCCGGAAAAGCACTTGATATCAATGTGGGCATGGAAACGGTGGATGATGCCGATAGCGGCGGGAAACGCACGGATTATAACTTCCAGTTCGCCAAACGTTTCTGGAATAACCGATTCCGTATAGTGGTAGGCGGTAAAGTGTCTACCGGAAGTACGGTACAGCAGGATGAAACCTTTATTGATAATGTATCCATAGAATACCGCCTGGACAACAGCGGTACCCGGTATGTCAAGCTCTTCCACGACAAGAATTATGAGAGTGTGCTGGAAGGTGAGATCATAGAGACCGGTGTGGGTATTGTGCTTCGCAAGAAGATGAGCCACCTGGGCGAACTGTTTATTTTCAAGTCTAAGAAGAAAAAATGATCGTTGGAGATATGGAGAGAAAACATAACATAAACCTGCTTCTATTATCGGTATTGTTGCTGGTGACAGCTGCCTGCTCTACTACTAGGAACTTGCCGGAAGACGAAACGCTATATGTCGGTGTGAAAAATATGGAGATTCTGAATGAGGACAAGACCCCTGCCGGTGTCCAGACCTTGGAAGAGGTGGAGGCTGCTTTGTCTTATCCTCCCAATAATGCCATTCTGGGAAGCAACTCCTTGCGTTTTCCCATTCCTTTCGGTTTGTGGATATACAATGATTTTGTGAAATACCAGGATAAAAAGGGGGTGGGGCATTGGATCTTCAACAAGCTGGGGGCTGCTCCGGTGTATTTGTCTACAGTGAACCCGGAAACCCGTGTGAAGGTGGCGACCAATCTGTTGCACGATTATGGCTTTTTCAATGGTGCTGTGACTTATTCTGTAGACTCGTTGAAGAATCCTCGGAAAGCCAAGTTAAGTTATAAGATTGATATGGCGAACCCTTATTATCTGGACTCTGTCATGTATCTGAAATATCCTCCTCGCGCCGATAGTCTGATCAGGGCTGCTTATGACCAGAGGGTATTGCATAAAGGAGATAATTTCAGTGTATTGAAACTGGAGGAGGAACGCCAGCGGCTGAGTACCCTTTTCCGTAACAATGGTTATTATTATTTCCGTCCTGAATTCATTACTTTCCGTGCGGATACCTTGCGCAAACCGGGAATGGTCAGTTTGCAGGTTGTCCCGAAAGCCGGAGTGCCTGCCGATGCGAAAAAACCTTATTATATAGGGAATACCTCTGTTTATCTCACCGGATATAAAGGGGAGGAACCTACTGATTCCATCGTCTTTCCGGGAATGACTTTACACTATAGCGGTAAGAAACCCGGTATCCGCCCCGGAGTATTGGCTAAGCGCTTCTTTTACCAGAAAGGGCAGCTTTATTCTCAGGCCCGCCAGAATTTTACGCAGGAAGCCTTGGCGCGTCTGGGCATTTTCAAATTTGCCGAGTTCCGCTATGCCCCGCAAGATACATTGCCGGGGTGTGATACGCTGAATGTGCGGATGAATGCTACATTCGATTTGCCGTATGACGGAGAACTGGAATTCAATGTGACTACCAAAAGTACGGATCAGACTGGTCCCGGAGCGATTTTCAGCCTCTCGCGGAAGAATTTCATGCGTACAGCCGCCACGCTTTCTTTCCAGTTGAAAGGGTCATACGAATGGCAGACCAATTCTACGGCGGATGGGAACAGTTCTAAATTGAATTCATACGAGCTGGGAACTTCTTTCTCATTGGAGTATCCTCGCCTGGTGTTGCCGTGGATGAGTAAAAAAATGATGCGCTCACGATTTCCGCAGCATACCTCGTTTAAGTTGTATGCCAGTCAGTTGAACCGTGCCCGTTTCTTTAAAATGCTTTCTTTCGGTGGAACGGTGTCATACGATTTCCAGCCTTCGCGGGTATGGAAACATACGGTGACTCCTTTCAGACTGGCATTTAATACGTTGCAGCATACTACTACACGTTTTGATACGATAGTGGACAAGAACCGGAGTTTGAAGATCAGTTTGGGAAATCAGTTTATTCCGGCTATGAGTTATACGTTTACGTATGATAACGCCCCGTTGAAGAAACGCAATAATTTATGGTGGGAGACGTCCTTTACTTCGGCTGGTAATCTGACTTCGTTGGTGTATGCTGCTTTTGGGAAAGGATTCAAGGAAACAGATAAGAAGTTATTGAACAGTCCTTATGCGCAATTCCTGAAAATGACATCCGAAGTGCGTTGTTTGTTTAAAGTCGGAGAGAAACAGCATATAGCCACTCGTTTGATGGGGGGGATTTTGTATGCATACGGGAACCAGACTGTAGCGCCCTACAGCGAGCAGTTCTATATTGGGGGAGCTAACAGTATCCGTGCGTTTACAGTGCGCTCTATCGGCCCCGGTTCTTATCGTCCCGAAGATAAACAGTATGGTTATCTGGATGAGACCGGAGATGTGAAGCTGGAAGCGAATGTGGAATACCGTTTCCCTATCCTGGGTGATTTGTACGGGGCAGCTTTTCTGGACGCGGGAAATGTGTGGCTGCTGCGTGAGCAAAAGAATGAGGAAGGTGAGAATATACGCCCCGGCGGTTTGCTTACTCTTCGTAATTTTGCTAAAAGTGTAGCTTTGGGTACTGGGGTGGGGTTGCGTTATGACCTTACTTTCCTGGTGATCCGCCTGGATCTGGGTATTGCTCTTCATGATCCGTATGACACCGGCAAGAAAGGATATTATAATATTCCTAAGTTTAAGGATGGACTGGGATTGCACTTTGCTATCGGCTATCCTTTCTAGAAATAGGGCTTGATTTGCGTCAAAAGGAGGGAAATGATTGATTTATGCTCGAATTTGAATGGAATGTAGCTTTTTTCCTCCGTATTATTTTGTAGCTTTGTACCATCAAATATTCAATTTTAAATAAATAAACTATGAAACCAACTTTATTTTTATTGGCGGCTGGTATGGGCAGCCGTTACGGAGGATTGAAGCAATTGGATGGTCTGGGTCCTAACGGCGAAACTATTATGGATTATTCTATTTATGACGCTATCAACGCTGGTTTTGGAAAACTGGTCTTTGTTATCCGTAAAGATTTTGAACAAGATTTTCGTGAAAAGATTATTTCTAAATATGAAGGTCATATTCCTTGCGAACTGGTATTCCAGGCTTTAGACAATCTGCCGGAGGGTTTTACTTGTCCTGCGGAGCGTACAAAACCTTGGGGAACTAACCATGCTGTCATGATGGGAGCTGATGTGATACAGGAACCGTTTGCAGTGATCAATTGCGATGACTTCTATGGCCGTGACTCATTCCAGGTAATGGGCAAGTTCCTTTCTGCATTGCCCGAAGGTGCTAAAAACACTTACGCTATGGTGGGCTTCCGCGTAGGAAATACATTGAGCGAGAGTGGAACGGTATCCCGCGGCATCTGCGGAACCAATGCGGATCATTTGTTGACTTCCGTGGTAGAACGTACCAAGATTCAGCGCATAGACGGAGAAGTGAAGTATATTGACGACAATGGCGAATGGACAGCTACCCCTGACACAACTCCGGTGAGCATGAACTTCTGGGGCTTTACTCCTGATTACTTTGCTTACAGCAAGGAATTCTTTAAAGCATTCTTGAGTGATCCTAAAAATATGGAAAACTTGAAGAGTGAATTCTTTATTCCGCTGATGGTGGACAAGCTGATTAATGACGGTACTGCTACCGTTGAGGTATTGGATACTACCAGCAAATGGTTTGGAGTAACTTATCCTGAAGACCGTCAGAGTGTGGTTGATAAGATCCAGGCATTGGTGGATGCCGGTGAATATCCTGCGAAATTATTTTAAGATGAGAGGTAGTGTGGTCACACTTATATAATTTACTTTCGGGGGCTGTCCGTTTTTTTTCGGACAGCCCCCGTTGGATTACTATTTCTTATCTTCTGTTTTTATTATTGCATCTTGTATTCGCTGGGAGATAACCCGGTATGGTGCTTAAAGTATTTGCCAAAAAAGGAAGGGTTCGGGAAATTCATAAAATAGGCTACTTCCTGAATAGACATGACGGAATATTTCAACAGCGCTTTGGCTTCCAGTATCACATATTCGTCAATCCACTCTCCGGCAGTTTTTCCGCTTACTTTCTTTACTACGGTGGAGAAATGTTTGGGACTCAGGAATAATTGCTCCGCGTAAAAGTCTACGCGTCTTTCTTTGCGGTGATGTTCAGTCAGCAGATTAATGAATTGATTAAATAATACTTCTTCTCTTTTCAGTGATTTCGGATTTTCAGAAAGGAATTCCGGCTGTCTTCTATGAAGAATAGAACCTATCTTGTATAAATAGGCTCCCATCAGCCTACGTACGATTTCTGTTTTGAAGTTATCGTTCCGGCTTACTGTTTCTTCTATGAGTTGATAGAAGGATTTCAGTTCCTGCACTTCTTCTTCTGTCAAATGGAATTTGGGATTCTCTTTCAATGAGATGAAAAATGGCATGAAACTGTTCAGGTTGATATACATCTCTTTTAAGAAATCAGATGATATTAAAAACATTTGTGACAAATGAATGCCCGGTGATAACATGGACTGTAGAATATCGCCGGGAGCGCAAATAATCAGATCGTTTTTCTCAATGTCGTATTCCCGTAAATTGATATTGACTTTGGCAGAGCCTTTTTCACGGATAGAGATAATGATTCCATCCAGCCGTAATGGGTATTTAAAGATGGGGTTCATATTCTCGGGGATGTAATGTTCGCTTCTATCCATTACAAAATCATTGTTAATCCCTTTTAAACAGGGATTCATCTGTCGGATACGGGCTATGGATATATTTCCTATTTCATGTTCCATATTTCTTAATTTTGCCCCAAATGTATAAATCAAAAATCAATAATCCATTCTTTTTTTCTCATAATATTATTTTTTAAATGAAATTGACGGATGTGAATACAGAAGAGCTTGATGGCAGAAAATCTTAATTCTATTTAAAAGGGTGAGGTTGGCAAACTGTTTGTACATAATAACATGTATATTTAACAACAAAATTATAAAGAACAAAACTATGTCAATGTATTGGATCTTATTTATTGGAATCGCGGTAATCAGCTATATTGTACAGAATAGTCTGCAAAGCAAGTTTAAGAAATACTCGAAGATGCCTTTGGCTAGTGGTATGACAGGAAAGGATGTGGCTGAAAAAATGTTACATGATAATGGTATTTATGATGTGCGTGTAACCAGCACTCCGGGTATGCTGACCGATCATTATAATCCGGCAAACAAAACGGTGAACCTTAGTGAAGGGGTATATGGAAGTAACAGTGTAGCTGCTGCGGCAGTTGCCGCCCATGAATGCGGACACGCCGTGCAACATGCGCGTGCATACGCTCCGCTAAAGATGCGCTCGGCTTTGGTACCTGTGGTGCAGTTCTCATCTTCTATTATGACTTGGGTGTTACTGGCAGGTATTTTGATGGTGAATACTTTCCCGCAGTTATTATTGGCAGGAATTTGTCTTTTTGCCATGACTACTCTTTTCAGCTTTATTACGTTGCCTGTTGAGATCAATGCCAGCCAGCGTGCGTTGGTATGGTTGAGCAAGGCCGGAATTACCAATTCATATAACCATCATGCGGCAGAGGATGCGTTGCGTTCGGCTGCTTATACCTATGTGGTTGCGGCACTTAGTTCGTTGGCTACACTGATTTACTATATAATGATTTATATGGGACGTCGCGACTAAGACCTTATAAGGGAAATATATTTTTATTATAGAGGGCTGCCTGTGGGTAGCCCTTTCTGGTTATATTTTGATTTGTTTCGAAATAATTTTTGTTTTAATCTCTTTTTCTTTTCGTTTTAATTTGTATTTTTGTCCCGTCAGCAAAATGAGATAATACCTATGAAAAAACAATTACTGATCTTTTTAACAATTTGTTGTTTCCCGTTTATGCTAAATGCACAAATGCCGGAACGTACTCCCGAGAATATTGCAAAATACAAAGAATTGTGCCGTGCTCATATTTATAAAGATATGAAAGGCATGTATCGTGAAGCCGGAGGAGCTTTAGTCTTTCCATTCCTTGCTCCGGGAAGTAATCAATACTTGGATATGCTATGGGATTGGGATTCTTGGTTGAGCAACATCGCTCTGCGTCAAATCTTATTAGAGAACGGCACGGAAAAGGATAAGCAGGAGGCCCTGAAGTACGAACAGGGATGCATCCTCAATTCCTTGCACTATGGAGGTATGGACGGTTGGATTCCTATCTGGATAGAACGGAATGCCCCTAGCCGCGAAGAGATGTTGAAAACACGGAACCCTTGGAAAAGCAATATGCACAAACCTACATTGGCACAACATGCCGCCTTTATTGTCCGCAATATGAACGGGGATGCGGAGTGGTTGCGCGATGATTTTTATACGTTGCAGGCATTTGTCTGTAAATATTTGAATTTTCATCGTCACAAGGCGACCGGGTTATTCTATTGGGAAACTGATGAGGCTATCGGAGTTGATAATGATCCCAGTACTTTTTATCGTCCTCAAGGCAGTTCGGGATCCATCTTCTTGAACGCGTTGATGTATCGCGAATTACAGGCTATGGCATACTTGGCCGGCTGTCTGAATTTGGATGATATAGCAGTTTCCTTTGAGAAAGAAGCGGCGGTATTGAAAGGAAAGGTACAAGAACATTGTTGGGACCCGCGTGACCGTTTTTATTATAGTGTGGATTTGAATCTGCTTCCGGTGGAGAAACCGGATATAAAGGGGCTGTACCCGGGACAATTGTTTCTGCACGTAGGGCAGCCGCGTGATTATGATTGTTTGATTCAGCGTCTTAGTGTGTGGAGCGGATTTATGGCGATGTGGGCTGAAATAGCCACTCCGGAGCAAGCAAAGGAAATAGTGCGGATTCATTTTCATGATACTTGCTCCTTTAACGCTCCGGCGGGAATCCGTACTTTGTCTCCTTTGGAAAAAATGTATAATGTACGTGCCAGTGGGAATCCGTCTTCCTGGCAAGGTCCGGTTTGGATTAATGTGAATTATCTGGTCTTTCGTGGATTGGTGAAATATGGATTTACGGAAGAGGCCCGGGAATTGGCGGAAAAGACCATTTTGCTTTTGGGACGTGACTATGAACGTTTCGGGGCATTACATGAATATTATCTGCCTGATAATGGTGAGCCGGTATTGAATAAAGGTTTTCAGAACTGGAATTTACTGGTGTTGAATATGGCTGCATGGTTGGATGGGAAACCGTTCGTTACTGAATTCTAGGTATGAAGCTGCCTCTTGACATAGAGCGGGAATTAATTCGGAAACTTATAAATGGAGACAAGATTGCTTTCAGCCATCTTTTCTCTTTTTATAAGTCCCAGGTCCTTTATTATTGTGTCCATTTTGTCAAGGATAAAGAGATAGCTGAGGATATAACACAAGATATTTTTTTGACCGTTTGGGAAAAGAAGGAAGATATTCGGATTGAGCAGTCTTTTTCCGCTTTTCTTTATACTATAGCAAGAAATCGTATTTACGATATATTTCGTTCTCTGTCTGCCCGATCTGTGCTATACGAAAAACTGATGGAACAGGCCATTGATTATGTAGATGATGTAGAGAAGAGTCTGGAAGAAAAGAATATTCAGGAATTGATTGCACAGGCTTTGGAGCAGTTGAGTCCGCGCCAACGGGAGATTTTCGAATTGAGCCGGAATAGAGGACTGTCTCATAAAGAAATAGCTGAACAACTTGGTTTGTCTGTTTATACCGTGCAAGATCATATAAAAAATGCATTAGAGAAAATTCGTGCTTATCTGATCCCTTTCATAAGTGCCTGTCCAATACTTGTAAGCCTAATCATATTAAAATACGTTAAACCATAAGATTCCTATCCCCACCTTTTGCTTTTGATTCGTATCCTTTATAGAGAAACGAAAGAAATGCATAATGAAAGAAAAACAAAAGATACATTATTCGGTTTGGAAAAGATTTGTTGACGGTATTTATACCTGTAAGGATATTGAGGAGCTGTTGGCAGACAAAAAGACAGACCGGTCAAAAGACTTTGATGAAGCTTCTGCTTGTTTATGGAAAACTGGTGAGGAAGAGTCTTCATCCTCATGGGAGGAATGGATTTCCAATGAGCGTCAGGCACTTCAAATTATCAGCAATTACGAGGACAGGCGTCGGAGTCAATCTATCTATTTAGTAAAAAAATGGGGGAGCATTGCTGCGGCTGTATTGCTTTGCATCGTTTTGAGCGTAGTTTATTTTGCTAATCCGGCAGACATGAAGGTTGCTCAATATGAAATACACGTACCTTATGGTAAAAGACAAAAAGTGGTGCTCCCTGACGGGACAAAAGTGATCTTGAATGCAGGCTCTTATATGAAATATCCGAGGCAGTTTGGAAAAGAAGACCGTTACGTTCATTTCAAGGGAGAGGCTTATTTTGATGTAGCTAAAAATAAAGACTGTCCTTTCATTATTCAAAGTCAGGATTATAAAATACGTGTTTTGGGTACTACTTTTAATCTGAATAATTATGAAGATAGTGAGGAACTGCAACTGACTCTATGCACAGGAAAGGTGCTGATGAATTTCGGCGAAGAACAATTGAAACTGACTCCCGGAGAGCAATTGGTATTGGATAAAACCAATATGCATCTGGAACGTGAGCATGTGAATACTCAAAATTATATGTTGTGGATGCAGAACAAGTTATACTTTAACCGTACTCCGATACAAGAAGTGACGAGGAGGTTGGAACGGGTGTATAACTACACTATACAATTGGACTCAAGTTTTGTCTTTAATAATTTTCTTTCAGGTACGCATGATAATAGGAGTTTGGAGGCGGTTTTGGAGTCCATTCGCTTGGCTACGGGAATTAAATACAGGAAAGAAAACAATTCGTATATTCTATATAAATAATACCTTAATAATTAAATAATCAAGATCTATGAAACAACATGCGAAGAGGGCTTCGTGGGCCCGAGTATTGCTTGTACCGACCTTGTTGCTAGGTTCGGCATCTATGGCTGCTTTCCCTGTGCATGCAGCACAAGTTGAATTGAATCAGACTGTTACATTGCAGATGCGTAAAGTAAAATTGGCTGATGTGTTCAAGAAACTGAGTAACCTTTCCGGTTATGAGTTTTTCTATGATGAGAGTGTTGTCCAAAAGTATAATATGATTGATATTGATTTGGACAATGTAAGTTTCGACCAGGCTTTAGAGCAAATCAGGAAACAAACTAGTCTGCAATTGAGCAAGGTGAATAATACCATTGTGGTGAGTCTTGCCAAACAAGTACTGGCATCTTCCGGTAAAGTACAGGCTTCCAGGCATAGAGTCACCGGTAGAGTAACCGATGCTAATAATGAACCGCTGATTGGGGTAAGTATAGTTATTCAAGGAAATAGCGGAGGAACTATAACGGATATTGACGGACGTTATACGTTGGAAGAAGTGGATGCCGATGCCACTTTGGTCTTCTCTTACATCGGTTATGTTCCACAGAAAATAGTTGTCGGAAATCAGCAGATATTGAATGTACAAATGAAAGAAGACAACCAGACTTTGGAAGAAGTCGTAGTAATAGGTTATGGTGTGCAAAAGAAAAGGGATATGACCGGTTCCATTGCTTCTATTAAAAGTAAGGATATCACAGCTATTCCTACTACCAATGCCTTGGAGGCATTACAAGGAAAAGTAGCCGGACTTGATCTTACAAACTCTTCGGGGCAAGCAGGAAGCACACCTAATTTTACGATCCGTGGAGAGCGTTCATTGACGGCTAGTAATGCTCCGTTGATTCTTGTGGATGGTATTGATTATGGTACCTCGCTAGATATAAATCCCACTGATATAGAATCTATTGAAGTGTTAAAAGATGCCTCTTCTACAGCTATTTATGGAACACGGGGTGCGAATGGTATTATTATGATTACGACTAAAAAGGGAAAAGAAGGAAAGTCAAAAGTATCCT
>ENA-OZGI01000102-OZGI01000102.1-human-gut-metagenome-genome-assembly--contig:-NODE-102-length-41498-cov-11.603214_pt1 | contig 41498 bp, 41 predicted proteins | sample MGYA00245114_ERZ653653 | MGnify/ENA primary metagenome ERZ653653 (study PRJEB26926, sample SAMN06165051) | human gut metagenome | biome: ENVO:00009003; feature: ENVO:2100002; material: ENVO:00002003...
GCGCTCCGGATGAATATGATGATCTCATATCAGGAACTTGTTCGCACCTTCCCTAGAAATACGTTTTCATCAGGCATATAGTTCAAGAGCTGACAATCCCTAAGTTCTGCATAAATCCTCAATAGAAACCATACTTTTTATTATGGTGTGATGGATATACTCGCAGACAGTCCAGCCACCAATTCAACTCCCTCCGGCAATCTGTCAATATGAATCCGAACCGGGATACGCTGCGCGAGCCGCACCCAGCTAAAGGTTGGCTCGACATTAGGCAGGCCAAGCCCCCCGGTCTCGTCATTGTTATCATCTATTCCGCGTCCGATACTCTCAACATGACCCGTGATCACCGGCTTAAATCCCATCAGCGTAATGTGTGCAGTATTTCCCGTGCGGATATGTTGCAACTTAGTCTCTTCAAAATAGCCAACCACCCAAAAACTATTGGCATCAATGATGGAAACTTTAGTTTCTCCAGCTGTGGCATAGTCACCAGGGCGAAGCCGCAAATGTGTGACATAGCCCGTAACCGGAGACCGAACAATAGCATGCGATAAGTTAAGCTCTGCAAGGTCCAGCGCAGCCAGTGCACCGTGGTAATTAGCCGCAGCGACGCTGGCTGCGCTGGCTGTTTGTTGTAAATCCTCGCTGGAAATCACCCCTTTAATCTGAGAGCGTCGCCTCGCCGCATCCTGGCGCATCAGCATTTCATGACGTTTCGCCTCAACATCAGCCTGGGCGCTGACCACTGCCAACCTCAACCAGTGCGGGTCAATGGAATAGAGAACATCGCCCCAATTAACCCACTGATTATCGCGGACGGCCACATTCAGAACCGGTCCAGAGACATCCGGCGCAATCTGGACCACATCCGCACGAACCCGACCATCGCGGGTCCAGGGGGTTTGCACATAATGTTTCCAGAGAATAAAAGCCAAAAGCGTAGCAACCGCCACAGCGCTGAGCGTCAGCAAATAGCGGCCCAGTAGAGAAAGTAACGATTTCATTTTAAAAACCCCAGTTCGGTCAGTCCCTGCAACAACAGGTAAAAAGTAATAATAAAGATGGAAAAATCGATCATCGGGCGAAACGGCAAGCGACGGTAACCCTTGCTTAGCGAGAAAAGCTGCACGAGTAATAGCGTACAGGTGAGCGCGACGAGGGAAATTAACAGTAGACCGGGTACAAAAACGCCCTCAATATTGAAATCATTGATCATCGGCAGGCTCCATTTCCTGAGTGCTTAATGCGCAGTACAGATCAACCAGTTGATTAACATGATGCCGCGATAGTTCATCTGCTACGGACAGGCTACGCTCAGTCAGGCTGACAATCCGTTCAAGTAAGGTGTTAATATCCGTCGGGTGTGTAAGACAAGTGAGAACCTCTTTTATTTCTTTGTCTGCATGCGCATCCCATCGGCGTAATCGCATTACACACAGGCCTATACGCAGGGTGTGCAAAAGATGATTCAATGCCTGTTCTGATGACTGTCCGCTGCGCGGCAAACGCGGCAGTACCAACGCAGCCCGATCGATCATCAGGTTGATCCAGAGAGTTTCATCAGTATTCAACACACCTTTCACGCTGCGGTTAATATCGCGCTGGCATAATTTAAGCAGGCGTTTTATTGCCGCATCTGCCTGCACAGTCTGCAGAAAGCCCATGCTGAATACCGCAAAGCCAGTTGCAGAAAATAATGCGATAGAGGTATTCACCGCCACGGCAAAATCCCCGCTGTAATGAGCACCCAGCTCGCACAAAATAGGCAGCGTCAGTGTGATCCCCATCGCCATAAACGTGGTGGGCGGCCTTGCCTGGAGCGATCCGGCAAGCAGATATACCGGAGCTAGAACCACTACCAGCACGATAAAATCACTGACTTGCGGTAGGAGAACGAAGCTGTAGATCAGGCTTATCACAACTCCCCAGAGGGAACCAATGATGTATTTCACAATATGCGGGGCAGGCGTATCGAAGCTGCCAAACAGTGTGCAACAAACGCCAAGGATAGATACTGCCGTACCGCCATCAGGCCATGCCGAGAAAATCCACACCATGCAGCCGCTCAAAATGATGGTGAAAGCGCCCAATGCGGTGCGGGCAGCACTAAGAGGATCGCGGTGGAATACATACCCTTTCACGGTATTCATTTCTGAGTGCGCAGGCATCTGATTCGCGTGATGAATGGCATCCGAAAGACGATAGCACTGCTGCACGAGGACAATGGCCTCTGTCAGGTAGCGCATAAAACTTACATGCAGTGCTTCTACAAACGTTAACTCATGTACGACATAGCGCTGCAGTAATTTTTCACTGCGTTTTTTGAGCGCTTCCCCCTCGCTTTTAAATTTTCCTTCATCTTTGCAGGCCAGCCAGACCTCAACATCATCCATTAAAATTTGCACATCGACAGGTATCTTCGCTATCAGCGCTAAACGGTCACGTAACTCACAGTTAACAATGACTAATCGCGCAAGCCTGTCATGAAGCCTTTTTCTCGCTTGCCGGACCGGTACAGAGAACGCAAAATCATAAGGGATATGATGGCTGATGCCCTGCAGGAACTGCAATGCCAGTGCCATATGCAGCGGCGAGGAAACAGGATCGGGTTTGCCTATTAAAGTCTCTGCGATACGCTGTCGCGCCGCGAGCAGCGTCTGCGATAATTTACTGTTGAACTGGCCTGAGATGCGCGCGGGCAATACATAGCGATGAATAAGTGTCGCGCAGAAGATACCGATCATGATTTCCTGTACACGAGTGATAGCGATGTCAAAAATCGCGCCAGGATCGGATACAGCAGGGAAGCCAATCAGACTCGCAGTGTAACCAGCAAGGACAAAACCATAGGCCCGGGGCGTACGTTCCAGCAAGGACAAATAGAGGCAGAATGTAATCCAGCCTGCCAGTATCACGCTGCAAAATACGGGGGAATTCACGAACGTGGGTACAATTAATACCGTCATGCCAGCGCCAATTACCGTTCCCACCAGACGATACAAACTTCTGCTTAGCGATGCTCCGACGGAGGTTTGGGAAACAATATATACGGTGATAATTGCCCAGGAAGGCCGCTCCAGGCCAATTGATAATGCAATATAGTATGCGAGCATCGCAGCGGTAAAACTCTTCGCCGAATAGAGCAGAGCGTTCGCATCATTCAGTAGTGAAGGAGAAGCCATACCGCGAAGACGATGGCATATCGTGTGTAAAAAATGAAAGTAACTCGCGTTAATTTTTTTCATGCCGGAAATTATTACCGGCTTGCATATCCACTTAAATACTCTATTCTGTCAAAAAATACCTAAATGTTGCCAATCTATGTTACCCCCACTCGCCAATACGCTGTTCGATCCGGATACCACCTCCTGCCCCGCAGTCGCGCGTCATTTGGATTTTGTCGATTACGCGGCCGAAGTGCCTGTGCATACGCACCGCAAAGGGCAATTGATTATTGCCCTCTATGGAGCGGTCATTTGTCGCGCCGAAAATGATATCTGGATCGTGCCGCCTGATTGTGCCGTCTGGATCCCCGGGGGAGTGCCGCACAGCGCAAAAGCTACCTGGAATGCGCATCTCAACTATCTTTTTATCGAGCCTGGAGCCGCCGCGCTGCCGGAGCGATGCTGCACTCTGGCCATTTCTGGTCTGATCAAAGAACTCATTGCCCGTTTAACCCACGAGGGCGTCGGATACCCACCAGAAAGCCATCTCGCCAGACTGACCAGAGTAACACTTGATGAATTAGCCACCATGCCTCAGCAGAAACTGAGCCTCCCTGTGTCGTCGCATCCTAAAATCCGCGCCATGGCCGATGCTCTGGTCAGTCAACCTGACGACCGAAGCACATTCAAAACATGGGCAAAAAGACTGGCGCTTAGCGAGCGTTCTCTCGCGCGTTTAATGCTGCGCGAAACCGGGTTGACGTTCGGACGCTGGCGTCAGCAACTGCAACTGATAATTGCTCTCCGGGAACTGGCTAGCGGCGTTTCGGTTCAGAATGTTGCAGCTAATCTGGGGTATGAATCGGTCAATGCGTTTATCACCATGTTCAAAAAAACCATGGGCAGTACACCCGCACACTATTTTGCCGAACGGAAAACAAGCGCACACTTAACCGATATATAGCGACATCAGGTTATCCAGGAAACCAGAGGTGCGTCATAGAGCCGTACGCAGCATCCCGACGTATCCGTCTCCCTGTGCGGGGTACCACACCACAGAATCTTTACCGCATGGAACCTCCAGCCAGGACTTTATTGCCTCAGCCTCCTTAACGATAACAAGAATCAAAGGACGGTATTATATCTGTTGGATCGGTCTATACATGATCGGGAAGCACAATCAATTCAGCATTGTGTTAAGGAAGTAGTTGAGCATATATGTTTCGACCACATGACCTGCTCCCCGTTGATTAGTACACCCCGATGTTAGTAATGTCTTCATAAGCCACATGAGGACATCCCCACGAAGAAGCGTTTTTCCGACGAACAGATCATCAGTATTCTCCGCGAAGCCGAAGCTGGGGTACCCGCCCGTGAACTCTGCCGCAAGCATGCCATTTCCGATGCCACGTTTTACACCTGGCGTAAGAAGTATGGCGGTATGGAGGTGCCTGAAGTTAAGCGCCTGAAGTCGCTTGAGGAAGAGAACGCCAGACTCAAGAAGCTGCTTGCCGAAGCCATGCTGGATAAAGAGGCGCTTCAGGTGGCTCTTGGGCGAAAGTACTGACGACAGACCAGAAGCGGGAAGCCGTGATGCTGATGTGTGATGCGACCGGTCTGTCGCAACGTCGTGCCTGCAGGCTTACAGGTTTATCCCTGTCGACCTGCCGCTATGAGGCTCACCGTCCGGCTGCTGATGCGCATTTATCAGGGCGCATCACTGAGCTGGTACTGGAGCGCAGGCGTTTTGGCTACCGTCGTATTTGGCAGTTGCTGCGCCGTGAAGGGCTTCATGTTAATCATAAGCGCGTGTACCGGCTTTATCACCTCAGTGGCCTGGGCGTAAAACGCAGAAGACGTCGTAAAGGGCTGGCAACAGAACGTCTGCCGCTGCTCCGTCCGGCGGCGCCCAATCTGACCTGGTCGATGGATTTCGTCATGGACGCACTTTCCACCGGTCGCAGGATCAAGTGTCTTACCTGCGTCGATGATTTCACAAAGGAATGCCTGACGGTCACTGTTGCCTTTGGGATTTCAGGCGTTCAGGTCTCGCGTATTCTGGACAGCATTGCACTGTTTCGAGGCTATCCGGCGACGATAAGAACTGACCAGGGGCCGGAGTTCACTTGCCGTGCACTGGATCAATGGGCCTTTGAGCATGGTGTTGAGTTGCGCTTAATCCAGCCGGGCAAGCCAACGCAGAACGGATTTATTGAGAGCTTTAACGGACGATTTCGCGATGAATGCCTGAATGAGCACTGGTTCAGCGATATCGTTCACGCAAGGAAAATCATTAATGACTGGCGGCAGGATTATAACGAGTGTCGTCCACATTCAGCACTGAATTATCAGACGCCATCAGAGTTTGCAGCACGGTGGCGAAATGGAAAATGTGAAGGTAAACAAACCGACCTTACTAACTGACGGTTGTATCTAACTCTGGGGGCAGGTCAAAGCGTATCAATCATGATGTCATACCAAGGCTCTTTGACCAGAATGACCCATGCACAAAAAGGTGGTCATTCTGGTGGTCTTGACAAGCCCAATTTTAGGTTTAGCTTACCAATCAGCCAGTTAATGGCTAAGGCGATCCCAGTCAGAGGCGCCAAATTTAAGAAGCCTGCTTTCGAGCAGGCTTTTTGCTTTTTTGCATCGCTGACGTTAACTCAGCATCGCATCCAGCCTGGCAAGCACCTCGTTGACAACGACGCCAGGTATGCGTTCCAGACGCTTGCCTTTCCCTACCGCCTTCCTACGCCCCGCGTGTCCTCCGTGAGCGCACCCCAGCTCAGCCTGAAAAAGCGCCTGCCAGTAGGATGAATTCACTATCATTTGCGGGTGAGATAGCGTGGATTATCCACTCTGTCTAACGTTATACCCGGAGGCACCATGAACCTCAGACAACAGCAACAGCAGGCGTTCGATCGCAGCGGAGAACCTCTTATCGTCGGCAACGTCAGCCACTGCCCGCTGCCGCCGGAGACCCTCGCCGCACTGGGCCCCGATTCCCCCTATGTGGTGCAGGTATACGGCTCAGGCCTGACCGGCGAGGTTTATCGTCTGCGCATCGCCGGCAAGGAGTACAATTTAAAGAAACGTCGCGCCGTCGCCGGCGTTGCCAACCTCAACGGCCAGCTGTCGTTTTTAAATGAGGTACAGCGTCGGCAGGCATTGCAACAGCTGAAGGATGACCCGGTCACCGCGCCGCGCTTCACCCACATCGTCCCAACGCTGTATGCCGATTATCGCCTCGGCATCCTGCTCTCCCCCTGGATCGATGGCGAGCCGATACACCAGTTGACCCCGCCGCTGATCGCCCAGCTATTTACTACTCTGGAAGCCTGCGAAGAGCAGGGGCTGATGGAGTGGGATCTCTGTAGCGGGAATCTGCTGGTGGACCGGCAGGAGCAGCTATGGCTGTTCGATTTTGGCTATATGTATCCCTTCGACCCGCTGAGAGAATTCAACAGCAATGGTCTGGCCGACCCGCTGTTCCACTTTGTCGAACGTTTTGAGACTCGCTTCTTTTTTAGCTGGCTGATGACCCGGATCCCTGACGCCGAACAGCAGCTGGCGCAATATCGCGAGATGAAGCGGCTGGCGGTCGAAAGCTACCGCCGGAAGCTCGTCTGGCTTCGCGCCCGGCGCGCTGACCCGCTGGTGCTGGCTCACTTTCAGCAGTTGACGGCGCGCTGGGAGTCGGCGCTGGCGGACCCTGCCGCGCTGAGCCGGCTGTTTGCCGTAGAGGCCTTTCGCTCACATGTGCTGGATATTGAAGACGACCTGCATGGTCAGTCCTGTACCTTACTCACCCTGCAACGCATTGACTGGGTGATAAACCAGCTGGAACAGCATTATCGCTTTATCGCCGACGAAGGCGGCCTGTTTTACGATAACGAAGGGAAATCGCAGCAGGCGCTGCTCAGCAGCTATGCGCAGAAGCGGCAGTAGGCGCAGCAGTACCTGTTGAATGCCACCGCCGCGAAGGATTAACGGCGCTCGCGTCCCTGCTTCTGCTTCGCCTGGTACATCAGGCGGTCAGCGGTGGCCACCAGCGCGTTGAGACTGGGATGGCTGGCGGGATCATATTCGACGCAGCCCCAGGAGAACGCCAGATGCCAGGGATTGGCCGCCTGCTGGTTGAAACGCGCCACGTTGTGGCTGAGCGTCTCCATCGCCGTCGCGGCATCGTGGCGGCTGGTATTGGCGAACAGAATGATAAATTCGTCCCCCCCCTGCCTCGCGAGGATATCGGACTCGCGGAAGGCCGCTTTCATCAAGTCGGCGATGGCGATCAGCGCGCGATCGCCCTCTTCATGCCCCCAGGTATCATTGATGTGCTTGAAGCGATCGAGGTCGACAAACGCCAGGCTCACCGGCTCATGGCGGCGCTGGGCCGTCAGCAGGGCATACTCTGCCAGGGTGAGGAACCCCCGGCGATTAAACAGTCCCGTCAGCTCATCCGAGGTTGCCGCATCCAGCACCTTGAACTCATCCTCCACGATCGCCGCCAGATCGCTTAAGATCTGCATTTCATGGGCGGAAAACGATCGCGGCTGGTGATCCATCAGACAGAACGACCCGACGGTCGCGCCATCCGGCAGTTGCACCGGATACCCGGCGTAAAAGCGGATAAACGGCGCCTCAATGACCAGCGGGTTATCGTGAAAGCGCTCGTCCTGCTGCATGTCGTTGACGATAAGCGGGTCGGTTTGCAGAATGGTATGGGCGCAAAATGAAATATCTCTCGGCACCGTGTCCACATCGAGACCGGCACAGGACTTGATATGCAGGAGATCTTCCCCCACCAGACTGATGGACGCCACCGGCAGGTTATACAGCGAACGGGCAAGCCTGGTCAGGCGATCGAAGCGTTCTTCTTTTCCGCTATTCAACAGCCCGGAAGAGCGTAGCGATTGCAGGCGACGCTGCTCGTCGGGATGAAGTCCGGCTAATTTCATTGTCTCTCACTTGTCTCTTGCGCAGAATTCCGCCGGGTTTCCGCAGAGAAACCCGGCGTTTTATCCTGCGAGGGGAAAATAGTCGTCAGGTACCCCATGAGTTAAGCAGATTTCCTCTGCACGTCAACCGGCGCGCCCCAGGCGACTGGCGCCCAGGGCGCTGGCGGAATGCCATTAACGGCACTCTGCCCGGCAAAGAGGGCAGATCAGGCGCGGATAAACGCCAGCAGATCGGCGTTGATGGTATCGGCGTGGGAGGTGTGCATCCCGTGCGGGAAGCCAGGATAAATTTTCAGCTGGCTGTTCGGCAGCAGCTTGTCCTGCAGGATGGCCGCATTTTTATAGGGGACCACCTGGTCGTCATCACCCTGCATCACCAGCACCGGCAAAGTGATCGACTTAAGGTCTTCCGTCTGGTCGGTCTCTGAAAACGCCTTAATGCCTTCATAATGGGCTTTGGCGCTGCCGATCATCCCCTGTCGCCACCAGTTCTGGATCGTCCCCTGGGATATCTCTGCTCCATCACGATTGAAGCCATAGAACGGGCCAGAGGCGACGTCGAGATAGAACTGGGCGCGGTTCGCCGCCAGCGCTTTGCGGAAACCGTCAAACACCTCGATCGGCGTCCCGCCCGGATTCTGCTCGGTTTTCACCATTAGCGGCGGGACGGCGCTAATTAACACCGCCTTCGCCACCCGCCCCTGCGGCTGACCGTAGCGGGCGACGTAGCGGGCGACCTGGCCGCCGCCGGTGGAGTGCCCGACGTGGACCGCATTGTGCAGATCCAGATGTTCCACCACCGCCGAGACGTCCGCCGCGTAATGGTCCATATCGTGCCCCTCGCTAACCTGATCGGAGCGGCCATGACCCCGACGATCGATAGCGATGACCCGGAACCCTTCGGCAAGGAAAAATAACATCTGGTTATCCCAGTCGTCAGCGCTTAACGGCCAGCCGTGATGAAAGACAATCGGCTGAGCTTCCTTTGGTCCCCAGTCTTTAAAGTAAATGTTGACGCCGTCTTGGGTGGTGACAAATGCCATATTACAGACTCCTCTTTCAGGATAACCAGCCCGCAGGCCCGTGCCTGGGCTGAACGCCGACGGCGGCCGGCAGGAGTGCCGACCGCACAGGAATGTGATGCCTGTAACAGTGTAGGAGATATTTAACGCCGGGCGGGACAACTTACCCTGTCTCGCTTGATTCGCCGATCCTGGACCAGACCGCGTCTGGTATCAGGCCGCACTCTCCTGCTGGCGGATCCGCACCATCAGCGCGCCGAGCAGCGCCCAGTCAAGCAGCACGGCGAAGGCAAAGCAGACGCCATGGCGTCCTCCCCCCGCAGTATGCCAGGTCAGCAGCGTCGCCGCGATGGCGATAGCTACGCTCAGCACCGTGGCGCCGCTGACCCGCATCCCCGGCAGCGCCGTCCTCCCCGCCGCAATGCGCCAGGCGACAGCCGCTCCCGCCCCACCGCACGCCACGCCCGGCAGCAGTGCCGGCCAGTCCTGCCCGCCATACCAGGCCACCAGCGCCAGCAGCCAGCCGGCCGCTGACAGCAGAAAGGCCCAGCGCGTCGCCGCCAGGGGTGAGCGATAAAGCCAGGATTGTCCGCGTGTGAATCCCCACCCGACGCTAAAGGCCGCAATCAGCGCCGTCAGCAGACTCAGCGTGCCGGTCACCCCGATAACCGGGGGCATGATTAACAGCAAGGCCCCGGCGGCGATGACCACGCTAAGGGCGATAGCGCGGCCGCGGGGGTCGATCGTTGCCGCGGCTTCCGCGGCGGTGTAGCGGCTTACAACGTGCATAGTTGACTCCTGACAGATGAAGATACATGAATTTAATTCATGTCATTGTCTTTACATGCCCGTAGCCTATCGCCACAATATCGCCTTACACAAACGCATAGTTTTCAGCCATAGATGAGAAAAACTCAGCCATGAGACCGCCCCGTCTGCCGCCGCTGGGGGCGCTACGCGCTTTTCATGCCGTCGCCCGCCACCGCAGTTTTAAACAGGCCGCCGAGGCGCTCGACGTCAGCGCGACGGCGGTCAGCCATCAGATTAAACTGCTGGAGTCGGTGCTGGAGTGCCGGGTCTGCGAACGCAGCGCGCAGGGCGTCAGTCTGACCGCTGATGGCGAGATCCTTTACGCCGCCACCCAACGCGCCTTTAGCGCCCTGGAACAGGCCGTCGTCCAGATCGCTCATGCCCGTCAGCCGCCATCCTTAACCGTCACCACCACCTCCAATTTTCTCACCCACTGGCTGGTGCCGCGGCTGGCGGATTTCACCGCCCGCTTTCCGGCTATCGACCTGCGGCTACACACCAGCGTCGAACGAGTGGATCTGCATCTGGGCACGGTAGACGCCGCGATTCGCTATCGTGAAACGCCGGAGCCGGACCTGTACTGCACGCTGCTGTATGAGGATCGCTTTATCGTGGTCGCCAGCCCGACTCTGGGCCTCAGCCGGCCTGAAGATCTGCAGCGGGTGACGCTGTTTCACGTTGCCAACCGGCGCGTGCCAGCTGATTCGCCTAGCTGGGAGAACTGGCGTCGGCGCTATGGACCGCCGACGCTGAATATTGATGCGGGGTTAACCTTTAGCGATGAGACCCATGCCCTGCAGGCGGCGGTGGCCGGTCAGGGAGTGGTGATCGCCAGCGAACTGCTGGCGCGGGATATGCTGCAGCGCGGCGTATTGTCCGCGCCGTTCAGCAACGCATTGCCTGGCGCCCGCTACTACCTGGTCACTACCGAAGCGGTAGCGCAGCGGGCGGATATTATCGCTCTGCGGGAGTGGCTGCTCAGCCAGATGGCGTCGGGCGACGGCGGCCATCCGACTGCGGGATAGCGGGCTTACCAGCCGCAGACGTTGGTCTCTTCATCGGACTCGTAGCCGCGAACGATATTGATCAGATCCTTCACCGCATCAGCCGCGGTGAGTGGGTCGCGCAGCGCCGCCAGCGAGGAAAAGGTTTTATCAACCGAGACGCCGTTATTATTATTGGTGACCGTCAACAGAAACTCCCCCTCTTCCCTGTCGTCCGGCAACTTGCTCAGCAGGTCATTAACGGCCTCCACCGCCTGCTGTGGAATATACAACACCATTGGTTTAAGAAATATTTTTTCCTGCTTCTGGTGAAGTCGGCCATTCTCTAGCGCTAAGGTATAACCTTTATTTTCACTGGTCATCTCTTGTTATCCCTCGATGAGAATTTTTGGATCAACATAAAAGTCGACATTAAAAACCGTGTCCTCTGAGAGGGCCTCAATACAGTGCCACTTCTCCGGCGGAAAGACGCCAAACTGGCCGGCTTCAATAGTCAGGGTTTCAACGGGCTCGGGGCTGGTTTCATCGGCATAGCCGAGATAGCGGATCGCCCCCTGCATCACCGAGAGACGAGGGTAGACGCCCTGCCGGGTGCCGGCATCCAGATGGCGGCGCCAGATAGAGGCCGGGGCGGTCTCTTTGGTCCACAGCGGCGTGCTACGGGTATGAACGTAATGGGTGGGAATAATGATTCGCTGCATGATTGTGCCTCACTTTACCGTCTCAAACGCGACGTTCAGAAATAGCCTATATGATGCATATCATATACCCCTTTTAAACGTTAAGGATATTATTTTGTTGTGGAATTTTACGCCTACTCCTTTTTATACCTCGCAGGGATTAGCGCTAAGAGAAAATAAAAAAGGCGATTTCAGGATCCTGAAATCGCCCGGAGAATAAAAATAAACGCGTTAAAAATTTGTTAGCGCAGCGGACTCGGTTTGCCGATTAAATATCCCTGAACCAGGTCACAGCCCAGCGCCTGCAGCGAAGCCAACTGCTCTTCGGTCTCTACACCTTCCGCCACAATGCGCATATGCAGGCTCTTTCCCATGCTGATAATCAGGCGGACGATATCCAGATCGTCTTTTTGCTCCGGAATATTGATGACAAACGAGCGGTCGATTTTAATTTTATCGAACGGGAAGTAGCTTAAACGGGACAGGGAAGAATAGCCGGTACCAAAGTCATCGATGGAGATCTGAATGCCCTGCTCGCGCAGCTGGCTGAGAATTTCCAGCGAACGGGTGTTCTCATTGAATACGTCCGACTCGGTGATCTCCAGATCAAGACGTCGCGGATCGAGGCCGGTCTGATGCAGCACCTCGATAATGGTGTCGGTCAGCGATGTATTCATCAACTGAATTGGTGAAACGTTGACCGAGACCTTCAGCGGCGTCGCCCAGCTGGCCGCTTCGGCACAGGCGGTTTTCAGCACCCATTCGCCAAGGGCATTAATAAGACCGATTTTCTCTGCCACCGGAATCAACACCGTCGGCGGCACGGCGCCGCGCACCGGATGGAACCAGCGAACCAGCGCTTCATAGCCGTAGATTTCGCGCGTGACGGTATCGGCGATCGGCTGATAGTAGACTTTGAATTCGTCATGGGCCAGGGCCTGCAGCAGATCGTCTTCAAACGATTTGTTCTCCTGCAGGCGCTGCAGCATCCCCGGCCGGAAGATTTGCACATGGCCGCTACCCTCTTTTTTCGCCTCATACAGCGCGAGGTCGGCGCACTTGTACAGATAATCGGTACGGCTTTCACCGTCCGAGATCACGATCCCAATGCAGGCGTCGATATTAATCTGCGCATCGTAGATCTGATAGGGCTGGCTGATCTTCTCCCGGATAACATTGGCCCGCTCAAGGGCCATCTCTTCAGTGAGATCGTAGGAGAGCATCGCAAACTCATCACCGCCAAGGCGATACAGCGTCTCGGAGGTTTTGCGGAAAAAAGAGAGGCGACTGGCCAGATCCTGCAGCAGCTTATCGCCAGCATCATGGCCAAGGGTATCGTTCACATCCTTAAAGCTGTCGAGGTCGAAAAGCATCACCACGGCGCATCCCTTATACGGACGCACCTGGTTGACGATCTCCTGCAGCCGCTGCCAGAAAGAGAGACGGTTGGGCATACCGGTCAGCGAATCATGGTAGGCATCGTACTGCAGTCGGCGGTTCTGCACCTGCAGCTTCTCTTTCGAGGCCTGCAGATCGTTGGCCAGCGTTTTCATACGAACATGGGCGCGACGCAGATTATTATTCTGTCGGAGCATCAGCAGACCGAGAGTTATACACATGGCGATCAGCAGAATGGAGATCACCGAGTAGATATAATAGAGATGCTGGATTTTATCATGGGTGATATTAACGATATTGATATCTTGCGTCAGGGTGGCAGCGGCTATTGAGGTCAGCGGACCATCCAGCTCGCTTAACACCGGCAGGATCTGTCTGACCTGCTCCGGCGTCATGGTATCAACTTGTTTATCGAGCAGATGAAGATTACGAATCAGCGTCGCAACCACCGTCTTCCGCTGCTCGCTTTTATTGATGAATTTACCCAGATCGCCCTCCTGCAGAAGCTCGATCTGGCTCATCATGATCTCAAGACGCAGGCGCACCTCATCGTGGTCCGCCCCTTCGGCCCCAATCGCCATTCCCGCCAGACGAGACTCCAGCCGCATATATTCCGACACCATTTGCGACATTGACCACGAGTCCGTATAGCGGGTAAATTTTTGCAACTCACTTTGTCGCTCATGCACCAGATAAGTAATATATCCGGTGACAACAAATAACGACAAAATAATAGCCGTGAGTATTCGATTCAAGATCCAACCCTTATTCTATAATCATCTTTGAAACTTGCCAGGCCGATCGGGAATAATAGATCTGGTTCTGTAATTCAGCACTGCTGTCGTAAGGGTAGACAATAAATAACGGACCTTTATCACGAATGCGCATATATTGACCGTTCATTTTTAACGCCATAATGACCGGGAATTTATAAAAATCATCAATCGGGATAATGGTGGTGTAGTCGTTCAGCGCCAGCACGCGGGCCGATGTGCCTTTCGCGCCGACTAAATCCATGAGTTTATTAAGGGGAATGCCGTCAAAACGAACCTTGCCGGTGTACCAGGGGGTGGTGGTTTCTATCGTCTTCATCCCCAGTTTTTCCAGCATTGCGAGATCAAAAACGGCCTTGTCGCCGACATTCATATTTCCGATTTTTCCGGAAATGGTCAGTACAGGTTTTCCTGTCGGCGCAGGCAGTTTTTCAGCATAAGCAGAAGGCAACATGACAGAACAAAATAAAACTGCAAGAAGTAGACGCATTTTACTCACCATTCCAGAGAGGGAGACACGTTAAGTGTAAACCATTTACGTCGATTCTTAAAAGGTGTCCATCTTTGTTATCCGTTGATTTAATTAAAAGTATAAGCTGGATGGCAAATTGCCTGAATGTTAAGTCCAGGGTGTGATTTCGACCGCCTTTCCCATCGATTCTTTTTTGCGCCATCTCCCCCGCTTAGCAGGCAAACTACTTTCCTCCACGGCCGCTGCGCGGTAGTCTCAGAGCAGACGCAACGGTAAAAGCGTCTCATTCCAATAACAATGAAGTACGTGACTGACAGGACAGGGTATGGATTCAACAATAAGCGTGCAGCCCGGCGAGGCGCCAGATTCACTACATCGGGCCCGGCGGGCGGCCTGGGGTAGTTTTGCCGGCGCGGTGGTCGACTGGTACGATTTTCTTCTCTATGGCATTACCGCCGCGCTGGTGTTCAACCGCGAATTTTTCCCGCAAATCGGCCCGGCGATGGGAACGCTTGCCGCCTTTGCCACCTTCGGCGTTGGGTTTCTTTTTCGCCCGCTCGGCGGAATTATTTTTGGCCACTTCGGCGATCGCCTCGGGCGGAAACGGATGCTGATGATGACCGTCTGGATGATGGGTATCGCCACTGCCTGCATCGGCCTGCTCCCCTCGTTCAACCAGATCGGCTGGTGGGCGCCGGGGCTGCTGGTGTTCCTGCGAGCGGTTCAGGGATTCGCCGTCGGCGGCGAATGGGGCGGCGCGGCGCTGCTCTCGGTGGAGAATGCCCCACAGGGGAAAAAAGCCTTTTACAGCAGCGGGGTGCAGGTGGGCTACGGCGTCGGCCTCCTGCTCTCTACCGGGCTGGTATCGCTGATTAGCAGCCTGACCAGCGACCAGCAGTTCCTCAGCTGGGGCTGGCGCTTACCGTTCCTGTTCAGCGTGGTGCTGGTCCTTATTGCGCTGTGGATCCGTAACGGCATGGCGGAATCGCAGGAGTTTGAAGCGCAGCAGAGCCAGGACAACGCGCCGCAGAAGAAAAAGCGGCTACCGGTAGTGGAAGCGCTGCTTCGCCATCCGGGAGCGTTTTTACTGATTATCGCCCTGCGTCTGTGTGAGCTGCTGACGATGTATATCGTCACCGCCTTCGCCCTCAACTACTCCACGCAAAACCTCGGCCTGCCGCGCGAGCTGTTTCTCAACATTGGCCTGCTGGTGGGCGGTCTTAGCTGCCTGACTATCCCCTGCTTCTCCTGGCTGGCAGACCGCTTTGGCCGTCGGCGGATCTATATCACCGGGGCGCTGATCGGCACTTTGAGCGGTTTCCCGTTCTTTATGGCGCTGGAGAGTCAGTCCGTTTTCTGGATCCTGTTCTTCGCCCTGATGCTGGCCAATATCGCCCATGATATGGTGGTCTGCGTCCAGCAGCCGATGTTTACCGAGCTGTTCGGCGCCAGCTATCGCTATAGCGGCGCCGGCGTCGGCTACCAGGTGGCGAGCGTGGTCGGCGGCGGCTTTACCCCGTTTATTGCCGCGGCGCTGGTCACCTTCTCCGGCGGATCGTGGCACAGCGTGGCCCTCTATCTGACCGCAGGATGCCTGCTGTCAGCGCTCACCGCGCTGATGATGAAAAAGCACCCCGTCGACTGACCCACCAGCGGAGGGCGTAACCCGCGCCCTCCGGTAAGGAGAATACATGTCTCAGTTAACCCTGGCCGACTGCTGGCCTCGCCGTTTTTCCCCCTCTTCGCTGGCGCTGCAGTTTTGCGAGGATCCCACCCAGGCGGAACAGCCGCTGTTTGCCAAAGCCAGCGCCGGCGAGGCCGTCGCCCAGCTCTGGCAGGCGCCGCAGGGATTGGTGGTGCCGGGGAGCTATCGTCAGTTTACGGATCTGCCGGCGGTCAGCGCGCATTTTGCCGCGCGCGGCTGGCCGGTATGGCTTCGCCGCTCCGGCGGCGGTCTGGTACCCCAGGGGCCGGGCATTATCAACCTTAGCCTCGCCTGGCCGGTGCAGCAGCCGCTCGGCGAAGCCGCCGAACCAATCTATCATTCGCTGTGCGCTGTGCTGCAGCGCACCCTCGCGCGCTTCGGCGTTGCCAGCCACCCCCGGGCGGTGAGCGGTTCCTTTTGCGATGGCCGGTATAATCTTGCCTGCGGAGAAGGCGCGGAGGCGCGCAAGATTGTCGGTACCGCCCAGTACTGGCGGCCGCTGGCGGCGGGCGGCGGCCACGTGGTGCTGGCCCATGCGGTGATCCTTATTGACGCCGATCTGAGCGCGGCGCATCAGGCGGCGAACGCCTTCGAAGCGCAGCTCGGCAGCGAGCGGGTCTATTGCGCTGATAAGACCGTTACTCTCGCGCAGCTGCTTCCCGGCGGGCGCCATCTGCTACCCCGCTTTAGCGAGGCGCTGGCGCAGGAGCTGGACGCGTCTCGCTGAAGGTCGCTTTCAGGTAGCGGCTGAAGGTTTCCACCGCGCGCGACACGCGCGGAGTATAGGGCCGAATGACGTATAGCCGGTCGGCAAACACCTCCACCGGCTGCCACGCCGGCAGCAGCTCCTGCACCAGCCCGCGGCCAATGGCCTCCCGGGCGCTGAAATCCGGCAACAGTGCCACCCCAAGCCCCGCCAGCACTGCATCACGTAGCGACTCGCTGTTATTGGTGGCGAATGGCCCCTGCACGTTGATGGTCACCCGAGCATCGGGCGACTGACGGGAGGCGAACGTCCACTGCGGGCGCTGTGGCCCACGGGGATAGGTCAGGCATTGGTGGTGGCGCAGATCTTCGGGGGTCTCCGGGCGGCCATGGCGGCGAATATAGTCGGCGGACGCGACGGTAAGCGTCGCGGTGTGACACAGCGGCCAGGCGACGTGGGTATCCGGGAGCGCCTCGCGTCGACAGTGGCGGATGGCGAGATCGAACCCTTCGCTGGCCAGAGAGACCAGCCGGTCGGTGACCTCAAGCTGCAGATGCAGCTGGGGATGCTGATGCAAAAACGGCGCGATTGCCGGGACCAGCTGCTGGCGGGAAAAGGCCACCGGCGCGGTCAGGCGCAGCGTTCCCCGCAGCGGCCCGCCTTCATCGCAGGCGCCGGTGAAAATATCCCGCAGCTGACCAAACGGCTCGTTGAGCTCCGCCACCAGCCGCAGTCCGTCGTCGCTGAGGCTCACGCTGCGGGTGGTGCGATGGACGAGGGTTTTACCGGTCACCCGCTCCAGCTCGCTGATTTTCTGGCTGATAGCCGACTTGCTGATCCCCAGCTTTTCCGCGGCCCGGGTATAGCTTTTTTGTTCTTCCAGCACCGTCAGCCAGTACAGATGGGGCCAGTAACTCTCCGGACGACTCTCGCTCATGTGATTGTTCACCAGTAAAAACAATGTATTCAACTATAGCGGTTTTTGCCGACGGCGGCATCGGCTAGCATCTTGTTGAGCCCATCATTATTCCCTAACGATAAGGAGCACCTGCATGCCATTACTGACATTTGACCTGATTGAAGGCCGTACGGAACAGGAGGTCAAAACCCTGCTGGATGCCGCCCATCGCGCCGTGCTACGCGCCTTCGAGGTACCAGAACGCGACCGTTACCAGATTGTTCATGAAAACAAAGCCCACCATATGGTGATTGAAGATACCGGCCTCGGACTGACCCGCACGCGGGATCTGATGGTGGTGCGGGTCTATACCAGCCCGCGCAGCGAGGCGCAGAAGCAGCGCTTCTTCGCCATTTTGCAGGAGGAGCTGGCGGAACACTGCGGCCTGAGCGGCGATGACCTGATGGTGTCGATTATCAGTAACAAGAAAGGCGACTGGAGCTTTGGCCGCGGGGTCGCGCAGTATCTTACCGGCGATCTGTAACCCGCAGCCCGCAGTACACCCTTAGCGGCGGGCTGCCGTCGCGATACGCTGCCGCGCCTGCTGCTCGATATTCTCCAGCAACTCCTGGACATCGTCTTCATCAATGTCGAGGAACTGGCCTTCCAGCAGCGCGGCGTGAATATCTTCCCGGGTGACCGAAATACCCAGCGGCACCGCCCTCGATTTGACCTCCTCTGCCGCCAGCGGATGCGGATAACGGCGGCCAACCAGGTTATTAAACACAATAGCCAGCAGCGCCAGCATCAGCGAGTTGAGGAGCACCGGGGTCAGCACAAAGTGATAGCCTTCGCTGTGCACCCCGGCGCCGCCGAGGATCGCCGTCAGGGCCACCGCGCCGCCGGGGGGATGCAGACAGCGCAGAAAATACATCCCGGCGATGGCCAGAGCCGCCGCCAGACCGCAGGCCAGCGCCGCATCGGGGACCAGCATACCCACCGTGACACCGATCAGCGCCGACAGCACGTTGCCGCCGACAATCGACCACGGCTGCGCCAGCGGGCTGCTCGGTACGCCAAACAGGAGTACCGCCGAGGCCCCCATCGGGGCAATAAACCACAGATTGACTTCGCCGAGCAGCCAGTGGCTGAACATGCTGGTCACCGCCAGTCCGGTGCCGGCGCCAATGGATCCCAGCACGATATGCCGGCGGGCCACCGGCAGCGCGTGCGGCTTCAGGCGGCCAAGGAAAATCCGCAGCCGTGAAAATATCCCCGCAGGAATAACACTCAACATCGCTTCATCGCTCAAATCATAGGAATTACTTATATTTTATTTTCTTTTTTTAACCTTAAATTAACAACCCTGTCTTTCGCAGGGGATAGCGCGGGCGGCGATGTCCGACGGCATTGTGCTGTGAATTCTCGCGGGGGCTGATAGAATCCCTTTTCGGTCAGGGGGATACCCCTTTTGCGAATTGAAGGTCATAACCCAGTGAATAATAAAATCTCTTTAGCGAAAGAAGTGGCATGGGCCAGCCAGAATATGCCGCGTACCCTGCGTCAGGTCGCCGCGCTGCCCGACCTCAGCGGCGTGCGTCTGGCCTGCTGTATGCACCTCGACATGAAAATGATCCCGCTGGTGCAGGGGATCCTCGACAAGGGCGCTCAGGTCTTTTTAACCACCTGTAACCCCACCACCGTGCAGGACGACGTGGTGGCCTGGCTGGTGGAGCGCGGCGCCGAGGCCTGCGCGTGGCGCAATATGAGCGATGCCGACTGGCAACAGTCATGGGAAAAAGCGATTGCCTGGCAGCCCACTCACCTGTGCGAGATGGGCGCCGATATCACCACCCTGCTCCACCAGCGCGGCGAGTTTGGGAACATCGTGGCGGGTCTGGAAGCCACCGGCTCGGGCGTCAATCGGCTGGGGGATATTCAGCCAGGCTATCCGATCTTTAACTGGGACGATCTGCCGGTCAAAGAGGGGCTGCACAACCGCCATATGGTCGGTCTCACTGCCTGGCACACCTTCTTCCAGACCACTCACCTCACCCTGCATGAGAAAAAAGTGCTGGTGATCGGCTACGGCCTGGTCGGCCAGGGCGTCGCGGCGGCGGCAAAAGCTTTTGGCGGTCAGGTGATGGTGGCGGAGATCGATCCTGCCCGCCGTCTACAGGCGGCCTACGACGGCTGGCACGTGGTGGACCTCCAGGAGGCTATCGCCTCGGCGGACGTGGTGGCCACGGCGACAGGCGGTAAAAACGTGGTTAATCGCCAGGCGCTGGACCGGGCGAAAGCGGGAGTATTTATCCTTAACGTCGGCCACGTGGCGGAAGAGATCGACGGCGAGTACCTGCGCCAGTACCCCCAGGAAGAGGTGATGCCGTATATCAACGCCTACCGCATGGCCGACAAAACCCTCTATCTGCTGGCCAATGGTTCGATGCTCAATCTGACCGCTGGCTTCGGCGACAGCCTGAACGCCTTTGACGTCACCCTGGCGGTGATGGCCAGAGGCATCCGCCATATTGTCACCGACGGCATGCGCGCCCCGGCGAAGGTTTATCTCCTGCCCCAGGCGGTCTGGCAGCAGGCCCTGTAAACCCGGCGCATCGCCCCCATCGCGGGACGATGCGCTCCACCATCAGGATGACGGCGCGCTATCGGGCAACACAATATTGCTCTGCGCCAGCGTTCCCATCTGGTTGTACATCACGCTGGCGGCATCCAGCAGGTGCATCGCCAGCGCGGCGCCGCTGCCCTCTCCCAGGCGCATGTCCATATCGAGATACGGCCGCAGACCCAGCGCGTCGAGGGCGATCTGCGCTCCTTTCTCCGCCGACAGGTGTGAAGGAATAAGATAAGGGTGCGCCGACGGGGCCATGCGGCAGGCGGCCAGGGCAGAGGCATAGGAGAGGAAGCCATCCAGCACCACCGGCAGGCCACAGGAGGCCGCCCCAAGGATCACCCCGGTCATGCCCACCAGATCGTAACCCCCCACTTTCGCCAGGACATCCAGCCCGTCGGCCGGGTTCGGCTGATTATGGGCTATCGCCTGGCGCACCACCGCCACCTTATGGCCCCGCTGCGCCAGCGGCAGATTGGCCCCACAGCCCACCACCGCGTCAGGGTCGCTACCCGTCAGGACACTGATCGTCGCTGCGGCCGGGGTGGTATTGGCCATTCCCAATTCGCCGACGCCGAAGGCTTTCACCCCGTCGGCAGCGAGCTGGCGGGTGAGATGCATGCTGGCCAGCAGCACCGTCTCCGCCTGCTGGCGGCTCATCGCCGCCGTCCGGGCGATATTCCCGCTACCGCGGGCCACTTTGAGGTTAATCAGGCCCGGCAGCGGGTCGGCATCGATGCCGACATCCACTACCTGCACCCTGGCCCCGGCCTGCGCCGCCAGCACGCAGACGCCGGTGTTGCCCCGCACCATATTGCCGGCATGAATGGCCGTCACCCCCTGCGGCGAAGGGGTCACGCCTTCATGCCAGACGCCATGGTCGGCGCACATGACCACAATCGCTTTCTCCGCCAGCGCCAGCTGCCCCTGCAAGCCAGGCAGACCGGCCAGCTGCACCGCCAGCGTCTCCAGACGGCCAAGGCTGCCGGGCGGCTTTAACAGGCCATCAATATGCTGCTGAGCGCGCGCCATGGCCGCCACATCGGGCTGCGGAATGGCAGCCTGTAACGCCGAAAGTGTTTCCATTCTGTTCCCCACCGTTGGCGTCAGGCCTTACAGCAGCGCCAGTAAAAAGAGTAATTCGCCCAGCTCAATCGCCGCCCCGAGGGTATCCCCGGTCTGCCCGCCGAGGGTTCGCTTCAGCGCCCATCCCAGACCCCAAATCAGCACCAGGGTGATCAGCGCGGCGCGCAGCCCCTGCAGCCCCAGCAGGGCGGTGGCCAGCGCGATCGCCATCGCCATCGTCACCAGCGTCTGCTGCAGGCTAATTTTGCCGATAAACAGATTGCCCAGCCCCTTTTCCCGCGCATAGCGATGACGATACATCAGCAGCACCGCCATCCCGCGACCGACGGCGCAGGCCGCCGCCAGGGCTGCGATGGGGTGGATATCACGCAGCAGCAGCTCGCCAACCACCAGCACTTTCGCCACCAGCACGAAGATCAGCGCCAGCCCGCCGTGGGTGCCCAGCCGGCTGTCGCGCATGATCTCCAGCATCCGATCGCGGGTGCGGGCGGAGAAAATGCCGTCGCAGGTATCAGCCAGTCCGTCAAGGTGGAATCCGCCGGTGAGCAGCGCCAGCGCCAGCACGCCGAACAGCGCCGCCAGCGGGACGCCGCACCACGGCTGCAGGAGGAGCGCCACCGCGCCGGCGATGGCGCCGAGCAGTAAACCGACCAGCGGAAAGGTGACGATACTGCGCTGGTACTGTTCGATCTCCAGGCCCTGAGATAACCGCGCCGGGACCGGCAGGCGGCTGATAAACGAGAGTGCAGCAAAGAATGACTTAATCACGTGAGGTTGACTCCTGTCGGCGAAAGCAGCGGAAGAGTTCTGTCGCGCCCGGTCAGCACCTGAGTTTGTCTTCTGGCGAATCGATCGTCGGAGAGGTGAGAGGTGTTGAGATATCGCCCTGACGCCGCTGCGTCAGATGCCCGGCCAGGATGAGAGAAACCTTTCCGATATCAATACGTTTTTCGCGGGCCAGTATAGCAAAGTGTCGGTGAGGAGAGGCAGTTGCCGGAACAAAGTTTTCGCAGAAAAAAGCAGGGAAGAGAGGGAAACGCGGAACAGCCCGGCGACGCTGACCGCCGCCGGACCGGCAGGGTTTAGCCTTCGACTTTGGCTTCGCCCATCACTTTCAGTTTTTTCGAGATGTCGCGGCGCTCTTTGGACAGCTCGGCATTTTTGATGATGTAATCATCAACGCGATCTTCGTAATCGCTCTTCATGCTGGCGATGATGCCCTGGATGGCTTCCACGCTCATGCCCGGTTTGATGTAGTCGCTGAGGTTGTCCAGCAGCAGAACGCGCTTCTGGTTATCACGGATCTTTTTCTCAACGTCCTGAATTTCACGCTGCAGTTTGTTCTTACGACGGTACAGACGAACAAACTCCAGTACGTCCTGGAAAGAAGGCTTAGTTGTTTCCATTTTTACACCCCTAATAATTGAGATTCGGATTCGTAAAGCGACTGCGTTATAGGGCTAACATAACTGCTAGCAGCCGCTGATGACAATGTTTTTTCCTTTGCGTTTATCATAACCCTAAACGCTGCTGAATCGAAACAACCCATGTGGTTACCCGGTGCATCTGATGTTTATTTGCGCAACGCGCGGCAGATCAGATGCGAGAGCAGCTCCAGCTGGCGCGCCAGTTCGATTGAGAGCCAAACATAGCCATGGACCGGGGTTTCCGCCAGGCCGTCATCACCCTGCTCTTTCAGCAGCTGGCGCAGTTCGAGGACGATCTCAGTCAGCTTTTCATTGTTGGCGCGCACAGGCTGAGGGTTCCCTTCGTACAGCGCGTGGGCGATGGACAACAGCGTCTGCTGGGTCATCTGCTGCGTCTCCCGCAGGGTGTGCGCATTGAGCATCACGAAGTGACCCGGACGCGTTGCCCACCAGGCGTTGATCTGCAGCTCCAGCATGCAGACGAGGTTGCGGCTGACGGTCTGGATAGCCTCGAAGATCGCCTTCTGGATGTGCGTCTCTTTGCTGGCGGGGGTGATCAGCCCGCGCATTTTCACCACGTCGTTCAGCGCCTGCTGGAGATGCTTTTCCAGCCGCGGTCGATCCACCAGATTTGGCGAGAAGCCGGCCTGGTAGAGGCGGTTAAAGTTGGTGACATAGCTGGCCATCTGGATGCGCCAGTGGATGAACGCCCGCTGCGGCCAGATGCCGGTAAACAGCATCGCCAGCAGCGAGCCGAAGATCACGTCGCCGCTTCGCCACAGCGCGGTATGCATATCGCCGGGCGGCGCCCCGACCACCACCGACAGAGTAATGCCGATCAGCAGCGCCTGATAGGGTTTCTTGCCCAGCGCCAGCCAGCCGCAGAGGAACATCGCCGCCGCGCACCAGAGGACCATCAGCGGCAGGGAGATTAGCTCAAGCTTCAGCGCCACCAGCCCCAGCGCCGAACCGAGGATCGTGCCGCCGATACGCTGAAACGCCCGCGGCACGACGTTACCCCAGAAGGAGATCGGCCCCATCACCACCACCAGAGTGATGAGAGGCCAGGTTCCCTCAGGCACGTTCAGCAGCCGCACCAGCAAAAAGGTGAGCACAAAGGCCAGCGCAATCCGCACACCATGCACCACCCGATAATGGCGATACAAGCGGATCTCAAATGGCTTGAGTGATTTATCAGCGCGCACAACCCTCTCCGGCAAAACGAAAAGGCCAATTGTAACTGCTTTTTCGCCCGGAGCATGCCGGGAATGTAAAAAACCTTGTCCGGAACAGGGATAAACCGCTACGACGCGACGCGCTCAACGGGAACATACATGTCGATATCCCAGTAGCCGTCGTGGTTGCCGTCGTTAAGATAGACCTCAAAGCAGGGCTGGGGGGCGATGCGATACGCCGTGCTCTGCTGCAGGCTGTCGAAAAACTGCATCCACGGGGTGGCGAAGTCGTACTCCACCACCCGCGCGCGGGCGCAGGCGTAATCCCCGCCGGCAATCGCCGCCAGGATCACCCCTTCGCTGTTGGCGGGAATGACATAATCCTCATCCACGGCGACTGCCGTCGCGCAGCGCAGTTTTTCCGCCGGCACTTCCTCCGGGTTATCGTAGTAGACGGCCACCCATTCGCGGGCGGGCACCTGGTGGTTCTCAACCCACATCATCAGTTGCTCAAACCCCTGCTTGACGGTGTGATCCCAGGGCCCGACCAGATGGAAACCGGCGATGGTTTTCTTGCCGAGGGTGGTGATGCTGTAGTTCATCTTGCCTCCTTTGGAGATAAATGACTGTATAAATATACAGTTAATTTAACAGGAGATCCCCCCTCAGTATGTGCGCGAATTCACAGAGTCGCCACCACACTGCTGTAAAAACAGGCGCCCCGCCAGCACGAACGACAGACGAAAAAAAACCGCCTGCAAAGAGGCGGTTGGCGTGGTTACAGCTCGTGATGCAGGTAATCGCTCATTCGCGAGAACACTCCGCCTTTATTGATGCTTTCGAGGGTGACCAGCGGATAGTGCCCCACCACCTTGTCGCCGTCATACAGTGAAATCTCGCCAACCCGCTGATTGGCGGCGATCGGCGCCTCAAGGTCCTTCTTATCCAGCACATATTTCGCTTTAATGCGCGACACTTCCGCCTTCGGCAGGGCTAACCAGAAATCCTGATCGGTGCCGAGCTTAATCTGCTCTTTATCGCCGTACCAGATACGCTCGGTGCCGACCTTCTGCCCCTTCTGCAGCACCTGCACGGTGTCGAAGTTCTGCTGCCCCCAGTGCAGCAGTTTAGCGGCCTGCTGCTCGCGGCCTTTCGGACTGTCCGCCCCCATCACCACGGCGATCAGCCGGCGCTGGCCATCTACCGCCGAGGCGATCAGGTTGAACCCGGCCCCCGAGGTGTGGCCGGTTTTCAGGCCATCGACGTTCATGGTTTTATCCCACAGCAGACCGTTACGGTTTTGCTGGGTGATCCCGTTCCACGTCAGGCTTTTCTGGCTGTACATGTGGTAGACGTCTGGTTCGCCATGAATAATCGCCCGCGAGAGCACCGCGAGGTCATAGGCCGAACTGTGCTGGCCCGGAGCGTCGAGGCCGTGGACGGTTTCGAAATGGGTGTCCCGCAGGTGCAGTTTTTCGACATACTGATTCATCAGGGCGACAAACTGCGGCTGGCCGCCGGCGACATAGTCGGCCAGCGCGACGCAGGCGTCGTTACCAGAGTCGACAATCAGCCCACGGCTGAGGTCGCGGACGCTGACGCGATCCCCTGGCTTTAAGAACATCAGCGATGACCCGTCGAACACCGGGTTGCCCTTCGCCCAGGCGTCTTTACCCACGGTGACGATATCGTCAAAGGTGATACGATGGCTGTCGATGGCGCGATCGACCACGTAGCCGGTCATCAGTTTGGTCAGACTGGCAGGATTACGCTGCTGATGTTCGTTACCCGCGGTCAGGACCTGACCGGTGGTGTAATCCATCAGCACCCAGGAGCCAGCCTGAATGGAAGGCGGCGCGACCGTAGCAGGTAAGTCGACGGCAAATGCGCAGGAAACGCTCGAAGCGAGCAAAGATACAGCAATAAACAAACGGCCTTTCAACGGCATATCCTCTAGATTTACAGATCCGCCGTCCTTTTTACGGAACTTCGCGTTTCATATCAGGGTTTAATTGCAAGAAAATATGACACAGCAGAGGAAGTTGCTTGCCGCGACCCTTCTGATGACCGGGCAAATCGTTTACCATACCGGTCGCACGCCACCACGGATAATGAACAGACTATGCAAGATAGCGTCAACCAGCCCGGATTTTTATTCCACGATTATGAAACCTTCGGCACCAGCCCTTCCCTCGACCGGCCGGCGCAGTTCGCCGCCATCCGCACCGACGCGGAGCTGAATGTGCTCGGCGAGCCCGAAGTGTTTTACTGCAAACCCGCTGACGATTACCTGCCGCAGCCGCAGGCGGTGATGATCACCGGGATCACGCCGCAGGAAGCGCTGGCCAAAGGGGATAATGAGGCCGCGTTTGCCCGCCGCATCCACGATCTGTTCACGGTGCCGCAAACCTGTATCGTCGGCTATAACAACGTGCGCTTTGATGACGAAGTGACGCGGAATATCTTCTATCGCAACTTCTATGACCCTTATGCCTGGAGCTGGCAGCACGATAACTCGCGCTGGGATCTGCTCGACGTGATGCGCGCCTGCTATGCCCTGCGCCCGGAAGGGATCGCCTGGCCGGAGAATGACGAGGGTTTGCCCAGCTTCCGGCTTGAACATCTGACCGTCGCCAACGGTATTGAACACCAGAACGCCCATGACGCGATGGCCGATGTGTACGCCACCATCGCCATGGCGAAGCTGGTGAAAACCCGGCAGCCGCGGCTGTTTGATTATCTCTACAGCCACCGCAATAAGCGCAAGCTGGCGACGCTCATCGACGTGCCGCAGATGAAGCCCCTGGTGCATGTCTCCGGCATGTTTGGCGCCGCGCGCGGCAACACCAGCCTGGTGGCGCCCCTGGCCTGGCATCCGGAAAACCGCAATGCGGTGATTATGGTCGATCTGGCGGGCGATATGGCGCCGCTGCTGGAACTGGATGCCGATGCCCTGCGCGAGCGGCTTTACACCCCGCGCGCCGAGCTTGGCGATCTGCCGGCGGCGCCGATTAAGCTGGTGCATTTAAATAAATGTCCGGTACTGGCCCAGGCCAATACCCTGCGCCCGCAGGATGCCGACCGGCTGGGGATCTCTATTCAGGGCTGTCTGGAGAACGCCCAGCTGCTGCGGGCGAATCCGCAGGTGCGGGAGAAAGTGGTGGCGGTCTATGCCGAAGCCGAACCCTTCGTGCCGTCCGAAAACGTCGACGCCCAGCTGTACAATGGGTTCTTTAGCGATGCCGACCGCGCGGCGATGAAAATCGTGCTGGAAACCGAACCGCGCAATCTGCCGGCGCTGGATATCACCTTCGCCGACCAGCGTATCGAACGCCTGCTGTTTAACTACCGGGCGCGCAACTTCCCCGGCACGCTCGATGAACATGAGCAGCAGCGCTGGTTAGAGCACCGTCGTCAGGTGTTTACGCCGGCTTTTTTGCAGGCCTATGCCGATGAGCTGCAGATGCTGTATCAGCAGTATGCGGATGATAAAGAGAAGCTGGCGCAGCTGAAGGCGCTGTGGCAGTACGCACAGGATATTGTCTGATTGGCTGAAATTCCCGGGTTGCGGCTAACGCCTTACCCGGACTACAAACTCAGTTGGGTGTCCAACTTTTGGGGGGCAGTCCAGCAGCGCCGCCGGGCATTGCGTCCCCAGTTCACGCTTACCTTTTTGCCCGGTGGCGGCTTCGCCTTACCGGGCCTGGGCGCTGGTACCAGAGTAGCCCGGGTAAGACGCCTCGCGTCGCACCCGGGAACGTTGCTTAGCTTTTCGCGCGGCTGGCGATGATTTCATCCGCCACATTACGCGGCGCTTCCGCGTAATGGTGGAACTCCATGCTGTAGGTTGCCCGTCCCTGCGACATCGAGCGCAGCGTGGTGGAATAACCAAACATCTCCGCCAGCGGCACGTCGGCGCGGATGATCTGGCTGCCGAAGCGCTCTTCCATCCCCTGCACCATCCCGCGACGGGAAGAGAGATCGCCCATAATATTCCCGGCGTACTCTTCCGGCGTCTCCACCTCGACGTGCATCACCGGCTCAAGGATCACCGGGTCCGCTTTGCGCGCGCCCTCCCGGAAGCCGAAGATCGCCGCCATGCGGAACGCCATCTCCGAGGAGTCCACGTCGTGGTACGACCCGAAGGTCAGGGTCGCTTTCACGTCAACCACCGGATAACCCGCCAGCACGCCGGTGCCCATCGCTTCGCGCAGCCCTTTCTCCACGGAAGGGATGTACTCGCGCGGCACCACGCCGCCTTTGGTGGCGTCCTCGAAGACGAAACCGCTGCCCGGCTCCAGCGGCTCCAGGGTCAGTACGACGTGGCCATACTGCCCTTTGCCGCCGGACTGGCGCACAAATTTGCCTTCCACATCCGTCACTTTCTTGCGCAGGGTTTCGCGGTAGGTGACCTGCGGACGGCCAATGTTGGCCTCGACGCCAAACTCGCGCTTCATCCGGTCGACAATGATCTCCAGATGCAGCTCACCCATGCCGGAGATAATCGTCTGGCCGGACTCTTCATCGGTATGCAGACGGAACGACGGATCTTCCGCCGCCAGCCGCTGCAGCGCGATGCCCATTTTCTCCTGGTCCGCTTTGGTCTTCGGCTCGATGGCCAGCGAAATCACCGGCTCCGGAAACTCCATCCGTTCGAGGGTAATGATCGCATCCGGGTCGCATAACGTATCGCCGGTGGTCACATCCTTCAGACCGACGCAGGCCGCGATATCCCCGGCGTGCAGTTCGTCAACTTCGTGACGGTCGTTGGCCTGCATCAGCACGATACGCCCGATGCGCTCTTTCTTACCCTTCACCGGGTTCCACACCGCATCGCCTTTCTTCAGCGTCCCGGAGTAGACGCGGATAAAGGTCAGCTGGCCGACGTAGGGGTCGGTCATCAGTTTGAACGCCAGCGCCGACAGCGGCTCATCGTCGCTCGGATGGCGTTCCGCCGGCTGGCCTTGCTCATCGACCGCCTGTATCGCCGGAATATCCAGCGGCGATGGCATCAGCTCCACCACCGCATCGAGCATGCGCTGCACGCCTTTGTTTTTAAAGGCGCTCCCGCAGAGCACCGCCTGGATCTCCCCCTTCACCGTGCGCTGGCGCAGGCCGGCGACGATCTCCGCCTCGTCCAGCTCACCGGTTTCCAGGTATTTATCCATCAGCTCATCGCTGGCTTCCGCCGCCGCCGAGACCATTTTCTCCCGCCACTGCTGCGCCGTCGCCAACAGCTCGTCAGGGACTGGCCCATAGCTGAAGGTCATGCCCTGGGTGGCGTCATCCCACAGGATGGCGCGCATTTTCACCAGGTCGACGACGCCGGTGAAATGCTCTTCGGCGCCAATAGGTATCACAATCGGCACCGGGTTAGCCTTCAGACGGTCGATCATCATCTGCACCACGCGGAAGAAGTCCGCGCCGGGGCGGTCCATCTTGTTGACGAAGGCCAGCCGCGGAACGTGGTATTTATTCGCCTGGCGCCAGACGGTCTCCGACTGGGGCTGCACCCCGCCGACGGAGTCGTACACCATCACCGCGCCGTCGAGCACGCGCATAGAACGTTCCACCTCAATGGTGAAATCCACGTGCCCCGGGGTGTCGATGATATTGATCCGGTGCGGCTCGAAGCTGCGGTCCATCCCCGGCCAGAAGCAGCTTACCGCCGCCGAGGTAATGGTGATCCCGCGCTCCTGCTCCTGGGCCATCCAGTCGGTGGTTGCCGCGCCATCGTGTACTTCACCCAGCTTATGGCTCATCCCGGTATAAAACAGGATGCGCTCGGTGGTGGTGGTTTTACCGGCATCGATATGCGCGGAGATACCGATGTTGCGATAACGTTCGAGAGGGATGGGTCGGGGCATGATGCGTCCTTAGTCGTTTTGACGGTCAGTCTGCGGTCGGAATGATCCGCAGTTCATTTAACTGCGTCTATCTTAGTACAACTGTACGAGTATATTCGAACTATTTTTGCTATCATTACGATTGGGCAGGTTGCGGCGGCGCGCGTGGTATCAGAACCGGAGTTTGGGTATAGTAGCCGCCAGCCGCCGATATGGGCTGCGGCTACCATGCGCCGCGCCACCGCCGACACAGGATTATTATGATCGCCAATCACCCCGAACGAGAACAAATTCGCCTGGAAAATGTCCTTTCCGCGCTCGGAAACCCGCTGCGACTGGAGATCATTCGTACGCTGGCCGACGGCAGCGAGCTGAGCTGCAACGCCCTGCGCCAGGAGGAAGTGGCCAAGTCCACCATGACCCACCACTGGCGCGTCCTGCGCGACAGCGGTGTGATCTGGCAGCGGCCTCAGGGACGGGAGAACATGATTTCGCTGCGCCGGGAAGATCTGGACGCCCGTTTTCCCGGCCTGCTGGATACGCTGCTGAAAGTTATGGTGCAGGCAGGATAAGCTTTTGTGCCGGGTGGCGCTTCGCTTACCCGGCCTACATAACCATTAAATTTCAGAAGGTTAACCATCACCGTAGGCCCGCGCAAGCGCAGCGCCGCCGGGCAAAAGATATCGCACCGAGCCAAACGAAAAAAAAGCCGGAGGTTTCCCTCCGGCTTTTCTCAATCACATCACGCTACGCCTTACGCCACATCTTCGTACTGCGGCACCGGGTTGCGGAAGCTTTTGGTCACGCAGGCCAGGTAGACCAGACCGATACCGGCCCAGATCAGGCCCAGAATCATCGAGCTCTCTTCCAGGTTGACCCACAGCGCGCCAACGGTCAGGGCGCCGCACATCGGCAGGAACAGATACTGGAAGTGGTCTTTCAGCGTCTTGTTGCGCTTCTCACGGATCCAGAACTGGGAAATCACCGACAGGTTAACGAAGGTAAACGCCACCAGCGCACCAAAGTTAATCAGCGCCGTCGCCATCACCAGGTCGAAGTTAATCGCCAGCAGCGCAATCGCGCCGACCAGGATGATGTTCATCGCCGGAGTGCGCCAGGTCGGGTGCACGTAGCCGAAGAAGCTTTTCGGGAACACGCCGTCGCGGCCCATAACGTACATCAGACGCGCCACGCCAGCGTGCGCCGCCATACCGGACGCCAGTACGGTGATGGTGGAGAAGATCAGCGCGCCAACCTGGAAGGCTTTACCTGCCACGTAGAGCATAATTTCCGGCTGTGACGCATCCGGATCTTTAAAGCGCGAGATATCCGGGAAGTACAGCTGCAGGAAGTAGGTGGCAAAGATGAAGATCAGGCCGCCGATCAGCGCGGTCAGGAAGATCGCGCGCGGGATGACGCGCTCTGCATCTTTGGTCTCTTCAGACAGGTTGCTGATGCCGTCGAAACCGGTAAACGAGAAGCACAGGATCGTCGCCCCGGTAATCATCGGGATCACGTGCGCGTCACCGGACCAGAACGGACGGCTGCTGGCCAGCGTACCGGCGCCCTCGCCTTCAAACACGCCATAAATCACCATGCCGAGGATAACGGCAATCAGCACCACCTGCAGCACCACGATCACGGTGTTGAAGTTGGCCACGGATTTAATGCTGCGCAGGTTAAAGGCGGTCATAAAGGCGACCAGCGCGATAACAAACACCCACGACGGAATCGAAGGCACCAGCGCTTCAAAATAGATTTTCGCCAGCAGAATGTTGATCATCGGTGCGAACAGGTAGTCGAGCAGCGAGGACCAACCCACCATAAAGCCAACGGTCGGGCTGATGGATTTCTGCGCATAGGTATACGCCGAGCCGGCAGAAGGGTAACGACGTACCAGCTTGCCATAGCTCAGGGCAGTAAACAGGATAGCGATTAACGCAAAGGCGTAGGCCGTCGGCACGTGACCGTCGGTCATACCAGAGACGATACCAAACGTATCGAACAGCGTCATCGGCTGCATATAGGCCAGGCCCATCATTACAACCGGAACTAACGTAAGCGTTTTACGTAATTCCACGCGAGAGGTATTTGGAGTAGCGTTATGCGACATAGTTATCCCCTTTTACGGTGAACGCCAGCGCGTAAGCAAAAAATTGCCCCATTTCTTTCTATTCCTCAGCGACAACGACTGTCGGTTTTTAGTAAATATCTATCCGGTACGAAGCCCGGCCTCTTGGTATTGAATGATGTGTCTTTCGACCAAAAAAATAACCGACACTTTAAAAAAAAGCGTCGGCTAGTCTCTGGTTTTCAGGCCGCATATTTTGCAACAAATTCAACGGCGTTGACAAGATGTTATGAAGTTCATTGCGTAAGCATAATTTTTAACGTGCTAATATCTATACGGTTTCCGTATGATAAATTGTAAAAATAGCACTATTTGCTAATAGCGTTTCCCGCCACCATTTGCCAGCCAAACCGCAGGTGGCGTCATTCCAGGCGATCCACGCGCGTTGACGAGGCGAAAGCCCGCGCACGGTCATGCAGACCAGCTCGCCGCTGTCCAGCAGACCCTGCACCTGATAGCGCGGCAGGCACCCCCAGCCCAGCCCCAGGCGCAGCAGCGCCAGCTGCCCCGCGGCGTCACACACCGTCAGGGTCTCCTGATCGCTGAGTAGCGCCCCGCCCTCGCCGGTGGCCACCGCCCGGTAACGGCGCAGGGTTCGCCAGCTCAACGGTGCGCGGTGTCGCGCCAGCGGATGCTGTGGGGCAACGACCAGCAGCAGCTCCAGCTCGCCGAGGGGGAGATAGTCATAACCGCTCAGCGGCGGCGGTTCGCCGAGCGCCCCCAGCAGCAGATCGGCCTGACCTTCGGTCAGCGGCCGCCAGTCCAGCAGGGAGGGGTTCAGCGTGAAGTGCAGCCGGGTCAGCGGCTGTTGTTGATAAAAAGCAGCGATTGGCGTCGAGAGCAGCGCCACGGGAAAGGTGCTGTCCACCGCCAGACGAAGGCTATTCTCCCACCCCTGCTGCAGCTTAACCGCCCGGTTCTCCAGTTCGCGGGCGATATGCAGCACCTCCCGCCCTTTCTCCAGCAGCATCTGTCCGCTGGGGGTAAAGCGCGCGCGATGGCCGCTGCGGTCGAGCAGCTGAATATTGAGATCGCTTTCCAGGCGGTGAATGGTGTAGCTCAGCGCCGAGGGCGTTTTAAAGAGCTTTGCCGACGCGGCGGCAAAGCTCCCCTCTTTTTCCAGGGCATCCAGGATCACGAGGACATCCAGCAGTGGTTTCATCGCTACCCCCTTACGGTATGCGAATCACCGCTGGCGGATCACTCCATCGGCATCACCAGCGGATCGGGGTACTGGTACTCAAACCCCAGCTCATTGCAGATACGATTGCCATCCACAATCTTGCCCTGGCCGCCGTCCGGGCTGTCGCTGAACACCGGCGGCGGCAGACCGAGCTCGCGGGCCATCTGCGGATAAAAGAGGCCGCGCGCAGGGTGGCGGGGCGCACATAGATTATAGATGTGCCCGCCCTTCGGGGCCTGCAGCAGCAGTTCGATAGCGGCCACCACATCCTGCAAATGCACAAGATTGACCACGTGCTGGCCATCCGGCGCCGACTTGCCGGCGAAAAAACGTCCCGGATGGCGGGAAGGCCCCACCAGCCCGGCCAGGCGCAGAATATCCACCGATGTCCCCGGCAGGTTGTGCAGCCAGTCCTCCAGCTCCTTGAGCACCTGTCCGCTGGCGGTTTGCGGCAGACGCGGGGAATTCTCCTTCACTGTACCGTTGACGTTGCCATACACCGAGGTGGAGCTGGTGAAGACGATCCGCGGAATATGGTAAGCCAGCGCGGTATCGACGATCTCCTGCACCGCCTGTAGATAAAACCCTTCCCCTGCCCCGGTACGCCGGGCCGGCAGGGTGATCACCAGCGCATCGACGTTCATCAGCGCGTCGAGGTCCTCGGTATCACAGACCAGTTGCGGCTCCAGGCGCAGCGGATAGCTGTCGATCCCGCACATCCGCGCCGCCTCCACGCCATCCTGCGTAGTTTTACTGCCGGTAACCTGCCAGCCTCGCGCCGTCAACGACAGCGCCAGCGGCATCCCCAGCCATCCCAAACCGACTATCGCGACCTTTTTCATCCCAGGCTCCTGACTCTTTCGCTGTGCTGATTACAGGCTACGCCAGCCAGCGGCAACTGACAATTTCTTCGCTCAATATGAAATGAATTAATGATAGAAAAAAGCCCTTGCTTTCTGCGGCGGAAGTGGTTTAGGTTAAAGGACATCAAATGCATAGTCATTCTCAGAGAATTTTTATGAACCGCGTTCAATTTAAACACCACCATCATCACCATCATCCTGACTAGTCTTTCAGGCGATGTGTGCTGGAAGACGTTTGGATCTTCCAGTGGTGCATGAACGCGCAGAGAGCCCCCGGAAGATTCACTTCCGGGGGCTTTTTTTTGGACCAAATTCGGACAGATTCAGACAGGTATTCAGAGGAAAAGAACAATGTTAGACAACACCCGTTTACGCATAGCTATTCAGAAATCAGGCCGTTTAAGCGAAGATTCACGCGAATTACTCAGCCGCTGCGGCATTAAAGTCAATTTGCACACCCAGCGTCTGATTGCGCTGGCGGAAAATATGCCAATCGATATTCTGCGCGTGCGTGATGACGATATCCCGGGCCTGGTGATGGACGGTGTTGTCGACCTCGGCATTATCGGCGAAAACGTGCTGGAAGAAGAGCTGCTCAGCCGCCGCGCCCAGGGCGAAGACCCGCGCTACTTCACCCTGCGCCGTCTCGACTTCGGCGGCTGCCGCCTGTCGCTGGCGACTCCGGTGGATGAAGCCTGGAACGGCCCGGCGGCGCTGGACGGCAAACGTATCGCCACCTCTTACCCGCACCTGCTGAAGCGCTACCTCGATCAAAAAGGTATCTCCTTTAAATCCTGTCTGCTGAACGGCTCCGTGGAAGTGGCGCCGCGCGCCGGCCTCGCCGACGCTATCTGCGACCTCGTCTCCACCGGCGCCACTCTGGAAGCCAACGGTCTGCGCGAAGTGGAAGTGATCTACCGCTCCAAAGCCTGTCTGATCCAGCGCGACGGCGAAATGGCCGACGCCAAACAGCAGCTGATTGACCGCCTGCTGACCCGTATTCAGGGCGTGATTCAGGCCCGCGAGTCGAAATACATCATGATGCACGCCCCGACCGAACGCCTGGAAGAAGTGGTTGCCCTGCTGCCGGGCGCCGAGCGGCCGACTATTCTGCCGCTGGCAGGCGACAAGCAGCGCGTGGCGATGCACATGGTCAGCAGCGAAACCCTGTTCTGGGAGACCATGGAAAAACTGAAGGCGCTGGGCGCCAGCTCCATTCTGGTGCTGCCGATTGAGAAAATGATGGAGTAATCGGCCAGCCGGTCACGGGACACACAGGGGAATACAATCATGAGCTTCAACACAATCATCGACTGGAACGGCTGTAGCGCAGACCAACAACAGCAACTCTTAACGCGCCCGGCGATTTCCGCCTCCGACAGCATCAGTAAAACGGTGACGGAGATCCTGAATAACGTCAAAGCCAACGGCGACGCGGCGCTGCGCGAATACAGCGCGAAGTTTGATAAAACCACCGTCGCCGCGCTGCAGGTGAGCGAGGCGGAGATCGCCGCCGCCGGCGAGCGCCTCAGCGATGAGCTGAAGCAGGCGATGGCGGTGGCGGTGAAAAACATCGAGACCTTCCACAACGCGCAACAGCTGCAGGCGGTGGATGTCGAAACGCTGCCGGGGGTGCGCTGCCAGCAGGTCACCCGCCCTATCGCCTCCGTCGGACTGTACATTCCCGGCGGCTCAGCGCCGCTGTTCTCCACGGTGCTGATGCTGGCGACGCCGGCGCGCATCGCCGGCTGTCAGCAGGTGGTGCTCTGCTCGCCGCCGCCGATTGCCGATGAGATCCTCTATGCCGCGCAGCTGTGCGGCGTAAAAACCATCTTTAACGTCGGCGGCGCCCAGGCCATCGCCGCCCTCGCCCTCGGTACCGAGTCGGTGCCGAAGGTAGATAAAATCTTTGGCCCGGGCAACGCTTACGTCACGGAAGCCAAACGCCAGGTCAGCCAGCGTCTCGACGGCGCAGCCATCGACATGCCGGCCGGCCCGTCGGAAGTGCTGGTGATCGCCGACAGCGGCGCCAACCCGGACTTTGTCGCCTCTGACCTGCTGTCGCAGGCGGAACACGGCCCGGACTCGCAGGTGATCCTCCTGACCCCGGACGCCGACATGGGCAGCCGCGTCGCCGAAGCCGTGGAACGCCAGCTGGCCGCCCTGCCGCGCGCGGAAACCGCCCGCGTGGCGCTCTCCGCCAGCCGGATCATCGTGGCCCGCGATCTGGCGCAGTGCGTGGCTATCTCCAACCAGTACGGCCCGGAGCACCTGATCATTCAGACCCGTCAGGCCCGCGAGCTGGTGGACAGCATCACCAGCGCCGGTTCCGTTTTCCTTGGCGACTGGTCACCGGAATCCGCGGGCGACTATGCCTCGGGCACCAACCACGTCCTGCCGACCTATGGTTACACCGCCACCTGCTCAAGCCTCGGCCTGGCCGACTTCCAGAAGCGGATGACCGTGCAGGAGCTGTCGCGCGACGGCTTTGCCGCCCTCGCCTCAACGATTGAGATCCTGGCCGCCGCCGAGCGCCTTGACGCCCACAAAAACGCCGTAACGCTGCGCGTTGCCGCCCTGAAGGAGCAAGCATGAGCATTGAAGATTTAGCCCGCGCCAACGTCCGCGCGCTGACCCCGTATCAATCCGCTCGCCGGCTGGGCGGCAAAGGCGACGTATGGCTCAACGCCAACGAATTCCCTACCGCCGTAGCCTTCCAGCTTACCGAACAGACGCTGAACCGCTATCCGGAGCCGCAGCCGAAGGCCGTGATTGAGAGCTACGCCCGCTACGCCGAGGTCAAACCGGAGCAGGTGCTGGTCAGCCGCGGCGCCGACGAAGGCATCGAGCTGCTGATCCGCGCCTTCTGTGAGCCCGGCGAAGACGCGGTGCTCTACTGCCCGCCGACCTACGGCATGTACAGCGTCAGCGCCGAGACCATCGGCGTCGAATGCCGCACTGTGCCGACGCTGGCCGACTGGCAGCTCGACCTGCCGGGCATCGAAGCGCGGCTGGACGGCGTGAAGGTGGTCTTCGTCTGCAGCCCGAACAACCCGACCGGGCAGATTATTGACCCGCAGTCGATGCGCGACCTGCTGGAGATGACCCGCAACAAAGCCATCGTGGTGGCCGACGAAGCCTATATTGAATTCTGCCCGCAGGCGACGCTCGCCGGCTGGCTCAGCGACTATCCGCACCTGGTGGTGCTGCGCACGCTGTCCAAAGCCTTCGCCCTCGCCGGCCTGCGCTGCGGCTTCACCCTCGCCAACGCCGAGGTGATCAACGTGCTGCTGAAAGTGATCGCCCCGTACCCGCTCTCCACGCCGGTGGCCGATATCGCCGCCCAGGCCCTGAGCCCGGAGGGGATCGCCGCGATGCGCCAGCGCGTGGCGCAGATCCTTGACGAGCGCCGCTACCTGGTGGAACAGCTGCGCGGCATCGCCTGCGTGGAGCAGGTCTTCGATTCCGAGACCAACTATGTGCTGGCGCGGATAACTGCCTCCAGCGCAGTGTTTAAATCTTTGTGGGATCAGGGCATTATCTTACGTGACCAGAATAAACAACCTTCATTGAGCGGCTGTTTGCGTATCACTATCGGTACCCGTGCCGAGAGCCAGCGCGTGATTGACGCCTTGACTGCGGAGAATGTATGACCCAGAAGTATCTCTTTATTGACCGTGACGGCACCCTGATTTCCGAACCGCCGGAGGATTTCCAGGTGGACCGGTTCGACAAGCTGGCGTTTGAGCCGCAGGTGATCCCGGCGCTGCTGAAGCTGCAGCAGGAAGGCTATAAGCTGGTGATGATCACCAATCAGGATGGCCTGGGAACCGACAGCCTGCCGCAGGAAGCGTTTGATGGCCCGCACAACCTGATGATGCAGGTTTTCGCCTCGCAGGGCGTCAATTTCGAAGAGGTGCTGATTTGTCCGCACTTCCCGGGCGACAACTGCGCCTGCCGCAAGCCAAAAACGCAGCTGGTGCTGCCGTGGCTGGAAGAGGGTGTGCTGGATAAAGCCCACAGCTATGTGATTGGCGACCGGGCCACCGACCTCGAGCTGGCGGATAACATGGGGATTACCGGCCTGCGCTATGACCGTGAGACCCTGGACTGGCCGACCATCTGCGAGCAGCTGACCCGTCGCGACCGCTATGCCCACGTCGAGCGCATCACCAAAGAGACCCAGGTGGATGTGAAAGTGTGGCTGGACCGCGAAGGCGGCAGCAAGATCCATACCGGCGTCGGCTTTTTTGACCATATGCTCGACCAAATCGCCACCCACGGCGGCTTCCGCATGGAGGTTAACGTCGGCGGCGATCTGTATATCGACGACCACCACACGGTGGAGGATACCGGCCTGGCCCTCGGCGAAGCTCTGAAGCTGGCCCTTGGCGACAAGCGCGGCATCAACCGCTTCGGCTTCGTGCTGCCGATGGACGAGTGTCTTGCCCGCTGCGCGCTGGATATCTCCGGCCGGCCGCACCTGGAGTATAAGGCAGACTTCACCTATCAGCGCGTCGGCGATCTGAGCACCGAGATGGTGGAACACTTCTTCCGCTCGCTCTCCTACACCATGGCGGTGACCCTGCACCTGAAAACCAAGGGCAAGAACGATCACCACCGCGTGGAGAGCCTGTTCAAAGCCTTTGGCCGTACGCTGCGCCAGGCGATCCGCGTCCAGGGCGATGCCCTGCCGTCTTCCAAAGGGGTGCTGTAATGAATGTGGTGATCCTTGATACCGGCTGCGCCAACCTCAATTCGGTGAAATCGGCGATTGGCCGCCACGGCTATGAGCCGGTGGTCAGCCGCGATCCGGAAGTGGTATTGCGTGCCGATAAACTGTTTCTTCCCGGCGTCGGCACCGCCCAGGCGGCGATGGATCAGCTGCGCGACCGGGATCTGATCGACCTGATCAAAGCCTGTACCCAGCCGGTGCTGGGGATTTGCCTGGGCATGCAGCTGCTCGGCAAGCGCAGCGAGGAGAACAACGGCGTCGATCTGCTGGGCATTATCGAAGAAGAGGTGCCGAAGATGACCGACCACGGTCTGCCGCTGCCGCACATGGGCTGGAACCGGGTGTATGCCAAAGCAGGCGATCGTCTGTTCCGCGGCATTGAAGAAGGCGCGTATTTCTACTTCGTGCACAGCTACGCCATGCCGGTCAACCCGTATACCATCGCCCAGTGCAATTACGGCGAGGCGTTCACCGCCGCGGTGCAGAAAGATAACTTCTTTGGCGTGCAGTTTCACCCGGAGCGCTCCGGGAGCGCCGGGGCGCAGCTGCTGAAAAACTTCCTGGAGATGTGATGATTATTCCTGCTTTAGATTTAATCGACGGCACCGTCGTTCGTCTCCATCAGGGCGATTACGGCCAGCAGCGCGACTATGGCAGCGATCCGCTGCCGCGCCTGCAGGCCTATGCCGCTCAGGGAGCGGAAGTCCTGCACCTGGTCGATCTGACCGGGGCGAAGGATCCGGCGAAGCGCCAGATCCCGCTGCTGAAATCGCTGGTCGCCGGGGTTGACGTCCCGGTGCAGGTCGGCGGCGGCGTGCGGACCGAAGCGGATGTCGCGGCCCTGCTTGAGGCCGGCGTCGCCCGCGTGGTGGTCGGCTCCACCGCGGTGAAATCCCCGGAGGAAGTGAAAGGCTGGTTCAAACGCTTTGGCCCAGAACGGCTGGTGCTCGCCCTCGACGTGCGTATCGACGCCGACGGCAATAAGCAGGTGGCGGTCAGCGGCTGGCAGGAAAACTCCGGCGTGACGCTGGAGGAGCTGGTGGAAAGTTATCTGCCGGTCGGCCTGCAGCACGTGCTGTGCACCGATATCTCCCGCGACGGCACGCTGGCAGGCTCTAACGTCTCGCTGTACGAGGAAGTCTGCGCCCGCTACCCGCAGGTGGCGTTTCAGTCATCCGGCGGCATCGGCGATCTCAATGATATTGCCGCCCTGCGCGGCACCGGGGTGCGCGGCGTGATTGTCGGTCGCGCGCTGCTGGAAGGTAAATTCAACGTAACGGAGGCCATTCAATGCTGGCAAAACGGATAATCCCCTGCCTCGACGTCCGCGACGGCCAGGTAGTGAAAGGCGTGCAGTTCCGTAATCACGAGATCATTGGCGACATCGTCCCGCTGGCCAAGCGCTATGCCGACGAAGGGGCCGATGAACTGGTGTTCTATGATATCACCGCCTCCAGCGACGGTCGGGTGGTCGACAAGAGCTGGGTGTCGCGGGTAGCGGAAGTGATTGATATTCCTTTCTGCGTGGCGGGCGGGATCAAATCGCTGGAAGACGCGGCGCAGATCCTCTCCTTCGGCGCCGATAAGATCTCGATTAACTCCCCTGCTCTCGCCGACCCGACGCTGATCACCCGCCTTGCCGACCGCTTTGGCGTGCAGTGTATCGTGGTGGGGATTGATACCTGGTTTGATGCAGAGACCGGCAAGTATCACGTCAACCAGTATACCGGCGACGAGAGCCGCACCCGGGTGACGCAGTGGGAAACCCTCGACTGGGTGGAGGAAGTGCAGAAGCGCGGCGCAGGCGAGATCGTTCTCAATATGATGAACCAGGACGGGGTGCGCAACGGTTACGACCTGCAGCAGCTGGCGAAGGTTCGCGCGGTGTGCCACGTCCCGCTGATCGCCTCCGGCGGCGCGGGCACTATGGAACACTTCCTCGAAGCCTTCCGCGATGCCGACGTTGACGGCGCGCTGGCGGCTTCGGTATTCCACAAACAGATTATTAATATTGGCGAACTGAAAGCGTACCTGGCGGCACAGGGCGTGGAGATAAGGGTATGTTGACTGAACAGCTGGACTGGGAAAAAACGGACGGCATGATGCCGGCCATCGTGCAGCACGCCGTATCCGGCGAAGTGCTGATGCTGGGCTACATGAACAAGGAGGCGCTGGAGAAAACCGAAGCCACCGGCAAGGTCACCTTTTACTCGCGCACCAAGCAGCGGCTGTGGACCAAGGGTGAAACCTCGGGCCATGTCCTCAATGTAGTGAGCATCACGCCGGACTGTGACAACGATACGCTGCTGGTGCTGGTAAACCCGATCGGACCGACCTGCCACAAAGGCACCACCAGCTGCTTCGGCGAAACCGGCCACCAGTGGCTGTTCCTCTATCAGCTGGAGCAGCTGCTGGCCGAGCGTAAACACGCCGACCCGGAGAGCTCCTACACGGCGAAGCTGTATGCCAGCGGCACCAAGCGTATTGCGCAGAAAGTGGGGGAAGAAGGCGTGGAGACCGCGCTGGCCGCCACCGTGAACGACCGCTTCGAGCTGAAGAATGAGGCGTCGGACCTGATGTATCACCTGCTGGTGCTGCTGCAGGACCAGGGGCTGGATCTCGGGGAAGTGATTGATAATTTAAGAGCACGGCATAGGTAATATAAGACATGGCGGTTATAAAACCGCCATTAATTACTCTTTCTAAATGAACCCTTCACGCAGCCCTCGAAATACCCCCCAATATCCTTTACAACCTAATATTTGAGATGTGAATGGCTTTGTTGAATAAATCAGATTTCGGGTAAGTCTCCCCCGTAGCGGGTTGTGTT
>ENA-OZGI01000171-OZGI01000171.1-human-gut-metagenome-genome-assembly--contig:-NODE-171-length-31955-cov-15.789279_pt1 | contig 31955 bp, 36 predicted proteins | sample MGYA00245114_ERZ653653 | MGnify/ENA primary metagenome ERZ653653 (study PRJEB26926, sample SAMN06165051) | human gut metagenome | biome: ENVO:00009003; feature: ENVO:2100002; material: ENVO:00002003...
TAATCAGCGAGTCAGCTTGGGAAGAAATGACCTGCTTATTCGCACCTTCCCTAAAAGAAGGGTGAAATTGAATCAACTCAATCTGACTTGAATGTGTGAGGCTGCTATTTGGCGCAAACTCTTCTTTCCAGATATCAAAAAGAAGCGATGTTTGTTGACGAGCCTGGTATGTCTTTCCCGTTCCAGGAGGCCCGTACTTAACGATTTGCTTTTTCAGACTGAATGGATTAGAGAGATTCTCGTACAGAACCCAGACAAATTGGCTGAGATAAAACTCATCAGTTTCATTATTGCGAAGTTCATCGTTGAACTCATTTTTTATAATTTTCATCAGGAATACATTTTTTGAAAACCAGTCCTGATTATTTTCTGCTGGGTATGCAGGAATTATCCCTTCGTGTGTAAGCCAGCTAAATACCTGATTGAACTTAGCGGAATCAACAGTTGTGGAAACTTCAAGCGTGCAGGCTGCCGCTACGCGATTGATAAGAACAGGATTATTAGACTTCCCATGTTCTGACCATGTGCACTCAAACTTTTTCAGTTCCTCTCTGTTGGGATTCAGGATGAATTGTTGTAATATAGCAATGAAGTCCTTGTTTTTAATAAAAACATCAAAGTTTTCGTTGCTTAGAACCGACTGACCGCGAGAAGCAATTCCATTACTTCTTTCAAAGAGGAGTTGCTTTAGGAAAATCTCATCACTTGGAGATAATTCCTTTCCTGATTTTATACGTTCGCGAATTTGTCCGACCTGCTCATAAAACTCACGATAAGCATCATGCCAACCTTTAAGTTCATGCTTATGGTTTTCAATCAAATGCTTGTATAAATTTTTTAGTCTGCTTTTCATTGTATCACTTATATTTACTAGTTTGTTTTAGTGACAACCGGGTCCTGTTACCCTGGATTCGCGAGAACCTAAGATGTAATGATAACAGAGAAGATTATACAAATTTTCTTCAGCTTCAGAATCCACGAATTCTGTTGATTATGATATCCATTACACCACTTTTATAATCTTTGTATTGAGTTGGCTAATCTCTTTTCATTACCAAATCTGGTAGTGTAAAATCTTTGTTCGATACCGTACAGCAAATATTTTAACTCTTCTTCTGATGATACTTCGAATTTACTCTCAGTAGTGTCATATTTAAGTTTTTCAGCACAATAATCATTAATGTAATTCAGCATCTCACCTCTGTCTTCCACTGGCATCGCTGCAAGAGTATCCATAGCTAATGCAATTCTCTTTCGGTTTGGCTTTGATACCTTTTCTACATCATAGTCAGTTGAAAGTACAATGAAGGATTCACTTAAAAACGACTTAACTTCTTCTTCCGTGGCTTCTTTGTACAGAATATCGATACCTTTAAATATACTTGAAATTGTGGCGAGATTTCTGAATAACAATATATTTCTTTCCTTTAAGTATACAGCATCAGGTATATGGTTAACAATCAATCGTCCTTCATTTTCTTCTATTTCTGCTGATTCACCAAAAGCAATTGTTTTTCTCTTGATAAATAGGGATGGGGTTATTTTCTGAAAATAAAAGTCTTCATTCTGATGAGAGAATATGTATGAAATCTTCGTGAAATATTGTTTTGTTAGATCGTCGAAGTCCTTAGAATCAAATTCATCCTTAATGCATGATAAGCAGAATGATTGCTGACTAAAATTTTCAATTTTAAACCATGAATCTTCATCAAGATTATGGTCAGGGTTATATGGAATGAGGCTAAGAGTAGATAAGTCTAAAGCGTCAAACAAAGTGTAGTCTGATACCAATTTAAAAAAAGGTTTCTTACGAGGTCCTTTTACTTTCGCAAAAATGTTATTCATCATTTTTTCCTTTCGATAAAGGTATAGTTGTTTATTCTAAATGCAACGGGGATCTTGATTTCTTTGGGGGTTTTGTATTTATGACGACTAATTAAAAAAATTGATGCGCCGTTCTTGTTTTTAATGTTATAAAACTCATATCTAAACAGTAGAAATAAAGGGTTAAAGTATAATGCTTGAGACATAAAGGTAAAAATAAATAAAACGGCATAAACAAAAAACAAGGCAGACCAACTAGTTATACTTAAAGCCACAAAGAAATAACCAAGATAGCTTGGAAGAAATGAGTTGTTCGCATGCTCCACAGAAACTACTTCACCTTCTTTAAACTCATCCTTGCCCAGTCTGGAGCTTAAAAGCAAACTAATCCAAGTTAGTAATATGGGGATTAGCATGTAAAATACGTATGATGTCATTTGTGGTAATAAACTCAACCAATGACTGTGTTCAAACCTTTGGAAAAAGTAATAAAGGGTGTACTTCTTTTGTACAAAGAAAATTATAGCCAACAACGATGTTGCGTTAAATGTTAAAAGAACTCTAAAAAGGAAATTTATTATCATAATGTTTTCCTGTATCAAATACTTCTTACAATTGTTTTATAGTATATCAATTAATAATTTAATTTCCACCTACAATATTTTGCTCAACCGGGTAAATATATCAATAGCGAAGCCCCAATTGGGGCTTCGCTACCCTCAGAACCCACGCATTCCGTTGATAAAAGTATCAATCACACCACAAACCTTGTCATAGACACGTTTAAGGACGGTCTTCCTTTCAAGGATCCTTGGTGTCCATGTTAGAGCCCTGGCTACCTCATCCTCGCGTGGGGTTACATCGGTAAACAGATAGTTATCCAATAAAGCGGCAACTTTGCTTTCATCCAGCTTTTCCTCAGAACATAGCGTTGCAACAGCTTTACGTTTTTCACGTTCAACGTAGGTTTCAAAGGTCTGGGTGATATCTTCATCATGCGAAACATGCAGCAGGTTTTCTTCTATGAAGTTATCAATCAGTTCGCGTTTGCTGCGCAGCGTGACGTCACTGTCAACGATATCCATGACCTTCTTCTTCTGCTCCTGCTGCGCTTCTGGTGGCATAGCCTGGATGCCAGCCAGTAGCCTCAGGATATAGCCGACATTAATTTCATCCCGATGAATCAGTGACACTTCAAAATCGACCTCATCCAGAATCGAGACTTTATCTTTGCCAGTGCGTTTTTTCACCTTGTCATAAATATCGAGATATTTACTGGTGTAATCGGCAAGAGTCTGATCCGATAAAGGCTTACTCACTTCATCAAAATCAGCAAAGCTCTCCAGGATATTCTTCAGTCGCATCATGTCACGGAAAGCCGTCACAAAAGCAAGCTGAGCTTTTTCATCAGGGAGGCTGTCCACGCTTTCCACTGTAGGTGTCAGGGTCAACAGGGTATCTACAGCAGCCTGATAGTCGCTCAGGTACTCCTCAAAAGGCTTAACCAGCACGACTGAAGATGCGTCTTTGTTCGAGAATAACGCTATGGCATCATCAGTGGCTTTCTTGAGGTTGCGGAAGCAGACGATGTTACCATGGCTTTTCTTCTCATTAAGAATACGATTGGTACGGGAGAATGCCTGTATCAGTCCGTGGTAACGCAGGTTTTTATCAACGTAAAGCGTATTGAGAGCCGGGCTGTCAAATCCCGTGAGGAACATATTGACCACCAGCAGGATATCAATCCCTTTTTCTTTGGTTCGTTGTGCAATGTTCTTGTAATAATTGTAAAAGCTTTGCGAATCATTAGCTGAATAGCTGGTGCCATACAGCGTATTATAATCCTTGATGAAGCTGTCCAGATGATCCCGGCTGGAGATATCGATTTTCCCGCCTTGAGGCAGGCTGATGTCTTCTTCATCCAGTAAGCCGTTAACCGTTTCCTTATCGCTTTTGTCTGCTTCGTTGGCTGCATAAGTAAAGATTGTTGCGATACGCAACGGTTTGTAACCCGGCTCGGCCTGCTGAAGCTCTGCTTGTTTATCTTTAAAGAGTTTGTAGTACTTAATCAGCATATCCACCGAGCCCACGCAGAACATTGCAGTAAACTCACGGCTTCGGGTTTTTGCATTGTGGTGAGCCAGGATGTAGTCGGTTATCTTGCCCAGCCGGATATCGCTTTCCATGACCTCTCTGGTGTCGATATCTTCCACATCGATATCGATCTCATTGCTGGTTTCCTTACGGCGATAGGTTCCTACATACTCCACGGCAAATCGCAATACGTTCTCATCACGGATGGCATCGACAATGACATACTTGTGGAGGCATTTATCAAACAGCATTTCAGTGGTCTGTTTGACGCCGTTGGTGATGTTGACGTTGTCGGCAAAGATAGGTGTACCGGTGAAACCAAACAGTTGCGCATTTTCAAAGAAACTTACGATAGCCTTGTGAGTTTCACCGAACTGGCTGCGGTGGCATTCGTCGAAGATAAAGACAATCCGTTCCTTACGCAGGTGCTCCAGCTGTGCCTTATAGCCTTCATGAGTAATAGCATTGTTCAGTTTCTGAATTGTGGTCAGTATCAGTTTACTGTTGTTAGCCTTAAGTTGCTTAATCAGCGTACTGGTATTGTTAGTGGTATCTACGCTGTCTTTAGCGAAGCTGTTGAACTCTTTGGCTGTCTGATAATCCAGATCGCGACGATCGACGACGAAAATAACCCGATCAACTTCGGGCATCGACATGATCACCTGGCTTGCCTTAAAGCTGGTCAACGTTTTACCGCTACCTGTGGTATGCCAGATATAGCCATTGCGGGGCTTGCCCTGTAGATGGAGACTATCCTTAACATGGCGGATCATCGCTTCACAAGCGTAGTATTGATAGGGTCGCATGACCATCAGGCACTTACGGGTTTCGTTCAGCACCGTGTAGTGAGTGATCATTTTTGCAATGTGACAAACTTTCAGGAAGGCTTCGGTAAACTTCTCCAGCGACTTAATGGGTTCATTTTTCTCGTCTGTCCAGAAGAAGGTCTGCTCGAAATGGTTAGCCCGGTTATTGGCGTAATACTTGGTATCAACACCATTACTGATAATAAACAGCTGAACATACTGGAACAGACCACTACCAACCCAGAATGCATCCCGGTGGTAGCGGTCAATCTGATTAAAGGCTTCTTTCAGGCCCAGTCCACGGCGCTTAAGCTCAACCTGTACCAGTGGCAGGCCATTAATCAACAGCGTAACGTCAAAGCGCGTTTTGCGTGTGTTTTGTTCGGCGTTGTACTGCTTAACCTGACGAGTGACCTGAAATTCGTTCTGGCACCATTCATCTTTATTGATAAAGCTGAGCCATTTCTCCGTACCGTCATCACGCAGCAACTGGTAGCGATCGCGCAAGATCCTGGCGCGATCGATCACTTCATTGCCTTTGGTCAGATGCAGAAAAACACGGTTAAATTCGCTGTCAGTGAGTGGGGCAGCCTCCAGCCGATTGTGAATTTCAATCTGCTTGCGGAGGTTGGCTTTCATACTGGTTTCGTCAGTGACATTGACCAGTTCGTAATGCATACCCACTAACTGGTTAACCAGCTGCGTTTCTAACTCGTATTCGCTTTGCGTTGCCATCGGTATGTTGTGCCTTTTGTTGTTATGCAGGTCTGAAGTTGGCCGTATCTGATGATTTCTATACTAACATCTGCTGGAGTAGGCCTTGCTTCCATTTTTTTAACATATCTAACTCTGCTCTTTTGATTGCGATCTTGTCCTCAATTGCAGAGAGAAAATGGGCTATTTTATTTTGTTCTGCAAGGCTAGGTACTTGAAGTTCAATATCAAAAAAGTCGTTAACACCAATATTCAATAAACCGTGATTGCGAGCCCCTTCTTGAGCTACCTTTTCAATAGCTCGATTCTGTAAACCGCTCTCAAAGTAATGTTGATAAAAGTCACAAGATTGCTCATCATTTAATTTGAAACAGATATATAAAGTAGAAACAACACCTTTTTCATAGTTAGAAAGCATTTTTATTGCTCCCATCGGATAACCTTGAGAGTAACTTTTGTTGTACGCAAACTCACCCTCCCTGATCAAATAATAACCTGTCACATTTTTAGATGCGATTTGCTTATTAAAATAAGTCATTTGATCTACCAAACCATCTCTTCCTGAAATGGTCAATATTGTATTGTTATTTTCTTTATTTTTTCTGGTTACACGTGTAGCAACATCTTTAAGCTTGAGAGTATTCCATTTAGTAAATGGTTTTCCATTATCATCTTTGAATCGCAACTCTTGACTAAAAATATTCTGCATCATGCCTTTTTTGTACTGACACAGCAGATTGTACTGTTTGTTCAGTAATGTGATTTTTTCGTCAACTGAAGACAGAAAATCGGCTATTCTGATTTGTTCTTCCATTGATGGCATACCAATTTGAAACTCATTTATCTGTTTCAAACTGATATGAGGAATACCAGAACTCGTTTTAACCCTATCAACATAATCGTAAAAATAGGTAGAATTAAGAAGTTGAAATAAATAACTTGTATTAAGTATTCCAATATCTCGTATCCTCGCAACTCGTTGCACCAACAATGAACCAACATCGTTATTGTTAATGCGCGCGCTATTTCTACCAACTTTTGAACCGTCCATCCCTATAACAATGTCGCCAGATTTCAACATGTATCGAAGATGATTTTCAGCTGACAGTGGATAATATCTATCTATATCTTTAGTATGCCTTACAATGCCTTCGCTAACATTAACTCCCCTCATCAAACGAGTTCCAGAAGCGTTATCAGTGATATGTTTACCTTCAAAAGGAAAACCACTAATAATATCAACTTTGCCATTGATAGTAGTGGTTTTCCATGGCAACACAAAATTTTTAAAACGAAGCTTTGGCACCATTACTTACATCCCCCTACAACTGTAAACGGTGCTTCAATTCCTAACTCTTTACAGAATCCAGCAATGGTTTTATCAATCTCACCTACCTTGCCTTCCAGCTCACGGATCTCTTGCGCCACGGCGTTAAGGTCAATTTCATCTTCCGCTTCAAAGGTATCAACATAACGAGGGATATTCAGGTTGTAATCGTTATCGCGGACTTCTTCGAGGGTAGCAATATGGCTGTACTTCTCCAGCGCTTTCCAGTCGTTGTAAGTATCTGCAATCTTGTCGATATGTTCCGGCAGCAGGCGATTCTGGGTTTTCACTTTCTCAAAGTCGTTGCTTGCGTCAATAAACAAAATACCGTCGTTGTGCTTGCGGCACTTACGCAGCACCAGCACACAGGTTGGGATACTTGTGCCATAGAAGATATTGGCAGGCAGCCCGATTACTGCGTCAATACAGTTCATCTGCTCAATCATGAACTTGCGAATATGGCCTTCCGCAGCTCCACGGAACAGAACGCCATGGGGCAGCACTACAGCCATGGTGCCGTCATCTTCCAGGTGATAGAACATATGCTGCACAAACGCCATATCCGCTTTGCTGGACGGGGCCAGTTTGCCGTATTGCGCAAAACGGTCATCGTTCATAAACAGCTGGCTGGCGCTCCATTTGGCCGAGAACGGTGGGTTGGCGACAATCGCATCAAATTTCAGATGCGTATGCTGCGGATGTTCCAGAGTATCTTCCTGCATGATTTCAAAGTCAGCATAGTGAACGCCATGCAAAATCATGTTCATACGTGCCAGGTTGTAGGTGGTGCGGTTCATCTCCTGACCGTAGATTTTACCTACGGAAGAGGCTTCACGTTTTACACGCAGCAGTAGAGAGCCAGAGCCACAGGTCGGGTCATAGACGTTTTTCAGTTTGAGCTTGTGAGTAGTAACAATTTTTGCCAGCAACGTAGAAACCGGCTGCGGTGTATAGAACTCGCCCGCTTTTTTACCTGCACCTGAAGCGAATTGCCCAATCAAATACTCGTAAGCATCACCCAGTATGTCAGAACTGGCTTCACTCAGATTAAAACTCAGTTTGTCGAGTTCGGTGATAACCTTACCAATCAGCTCATTTTTTGCTTTGGCAGTATTACCCAGTTTGCTGGAGCCTAAATCCAGGTCTTCAAACAGGTTGCTGAAGTCATCTGCGGAGTCAGTGCCCAGGGTGCTCTGCTCAATATTACGTAGGGTAGTAGCAAGATCTTCGAGAATAAAACCTTCTCCTGCACCTTTTCGATCTTTCGCTACACGCTGAGCCATTGTGTGGAACAGGTCAGTTGGGGGCAGAAAGTAACCCAGCGTCTGAATGCTGTCGTCTTTTACCGCATCAATGATGTCCTGATAAGCCGGATTCTCAGTGGTCAGCTCGTTATACTTAATCCCGTCTTCTTTCAGGATTTTGTTGGCATAAGTGACAAACTTCTCGGAAAGATATTTGTAAAAGATGAAACCAAGGCAATAGTCACGAAACTCATCGGCATTCATCTTGCCACGTAGCGTATCAGCAATATTCCAAAGGCGGCTTTGCAGTTCACTCAAATTTTGCGCTTCAATCTGGGGCGACATACTTCTTCCTGTTGTTCTTGTAAGTCCCGGTTAAGGGATAGTTACTGAATCATATCACTGAGCTGGCTCAGGATCTGTTGTTCGTTTAGTGCGGCCAGGCGCTCCTGGTAATGGCGTTTTTCAATAGTTGCCAAATAGAGTCCACCGATTGCCTTCTGCTTATTAAGGGGAGGCAGCGTTGCAGTAAACTGACGTACCTCAGTAAGAGACAAACGTAATACAAACGTTGACCCTTGCGTTGCCATAGCTTGCTGGCGGCGGCTTTCCCTGCTTTCATTGAAGTGCCAGACAAACCACGCAGGAATAACCTTCCGGCTGTCAACTTCGACCCTGACATAGTTATTGCTGAGCAGACGCCCCGCATGCTCAGGGCTGACGATAGCGGCCTTACCATGAATCAGGCTAATGACTATATCTCCCGTCTGGACTGACAGAACCGCTTGAGTGGGGCGTACAACCTGTTCTTTATCACCGTTGATGGTAATACCCGGTTGCCAGCAGTCACTCATAAATTGCTCGGTAGCATAAAAGCGACATGCTTTAGACTGATCATTCTGTCTTATACGACTGACATGCGCACCGGGAGTAAATGAAGCAACGATGGAATAGGGTACTGGCTCAGTTTTCATTGAATAAACTTAAATTACAATGCGTGTGGTGAGTCTATCAATCCGGGTGGTGAAGTCAACTGAATTTAAATTTATTACGTATAATTCTCGTTTTCAGGCTAGGTAGAAAGAGCCACGTTGGCGAGTTGTATGTTAGTGGCAGGCAGCGCATCAGATACGCTGCAGATTGTGCCGAGCTAGTTTTCGTCCTCAGGTTTGGGGAGACAGCCTATGAACCTCGGTTCCGTACTGTAGAGCCCGGATTTACAGATTCTGCAGTACTTAGCCTTACGGTTAATCTGCTCCATCCCCTGCTCGATATCCCGCAGGTTCAGGATATTACCTTCCAGACTCGGGAAGGTCATCGCCAGTTCACGGGGACTGCCGCTCTCCATCCGGATGGCCTGCAGACGCCCTTCCAGCACCACCAGATGCAGTTCGCCAGAACGTAAATCCTGCTCCGTCAGAAAAGCACGGCTGGTGATGTAACCCCGGCTGATGTACCAGTCAGAAATCTCATTAGTGAGCCGGGTGATACGCGCCATATCGAGGCATTGATTCTGCAAGGGGGCCAGTAATTTTTGCTGCTGACGGGACGTCATCAGCGTGACACCGTCCAGGACGATGGTATGAATGGTAAAACAGGGGCCTTTCACCGGGGCCGGCTCTCCCGGACGGGAGACATCCGGGAACGGGATGGCGCGCTCCAGCGCGTCACGCTGCTGTTGGTTCTGGCGCAGTAACTGCTGCTGCTGTTGTTCGATGCTGTCGCGATCGGCGGGTGATAAAAAAGCAGCAGGGGCAGACGGGCTCAGCGCCAGTAGCACCAGGGCCGGGTACAGAGATTTCATCCATGCTCTCGTTATAATGAATTTTGTTGTGTAAATGTAAATATTACTGACGTTATTTTTGTGGATTTAAACATGCGAAGAGCAAAATGTGAACACTTCATGACGATGAGTGGTATTTTCAGATTATTCTTGTTCAAAAATAGAGTGGAAGAATATAAAGCGGAGTGGTTTTATCGTGGTTTGTTCTGGGGTTGCTTCGGCGCATCGTGAGGGAGAGCAGGGCGGCAAGCAAACCTTGTGGGTTATACCGCCTCCCCGACCTGGACGTTAACGTGTCGCTATCAGCGCTTCAGGTGATTTCACTCACCGGATATGTCTGCTGATGGCAACAGTGACAGCAAACACCCGTCTTCGTGTTGTTCCCGAATGACGTAACGCAGTTCCCGCACAGACAGGATATCGCCGACAACGCGACTGTCACCAGCCACGATAAAATCCACGGGTGCGGACTGCCGGCCCTGTTCGGTAAAATGGCGCTGCAGTTCAGATTTTCTCACCAGCAGCGCAGATACGTCGGCATATTCGGCGTACAACGACTCGGGTTCCCATTCTTCATCAGAGACCACCGCGTTCACCCAGCCCTGTGCCCTGAGGTATTCAATCGCATGTGTCAACCGGAACAAATCCGATTGCTGTGCCAGCGGCTCCGTACAGGACTGGTGAAGGTATTCCTGCCGCTTTAGTAACCCGGCGGCGGGACCTTGCTGGCGTCCGAGTCGTAGCAGGGTATCGATATCCGGTGCCACAGAGCGCGGGAAGCGCCGCTGTTTTTGCGCATCAGCGAGCCAGCGGACTAAAAACGTGTGAATGGTCAAAGGCGTCAGTGCCTGACCGTCCTGCTGTACCAGACGTAAGCCCACCAGCGCACACCACGAAAAGTGGGCAAGATCGGCGAGGGATCCTTCTGGAGGTAATGCTGAGGAAGTCTTTTTCATGCAGGAAATTATAACGAGGACACTGCTGGCTGAAAAGGTGGGGAGTTATCTCTTCGGGGACTGCAGGTGCCGGGCAGCCAGGTCTCCTTCAGTGAGTGGCTTTCCCGACAACGCCACCGGCTCATGCGTTAACGTGTTACACTGGTTCGTGCCATCGTTACGGGTGTTATCATTGCATTAACCCGCGAGGTAAGCTGGTTAAATGGCGTAGTGAAATCGCCCCTGCCAGTGCGGTTGATGATAATCGGCGTGATGTTCGTAACACCACTGCGTTCCATGCAAGTAACCGTCAGCCATGCATCCCTGAGTATCTCGCTTATCGCCAGCCGGGCACTTTCAATAAGTTGTACGTCGCGTATAGTCCCCAGAGTATCAAGATTCAGCAGCAACACCATCCTGCACTGTGGTGGCACAGGTTGAAGCCCATATCCAGCGTAACAGCGTCGGTGGTGAACTCTGATGAGCCTGCTGGCATTGCCACGAATATTCGCCAATACGCTGCCAGACTTCAGTGTGAAAACGCAGAATAAGCGCACGATAATCAGCCATGTTGTCACGGTACGGTAGCACCAGCGTAAAACTGAATGCCGCCAGCCGTGGATAATGGTCAACAGCCTGTTGTAAAAACATACGAATAGTGGCTGGTGTGCTGCTGCCAGCATCAGCAATCTCAGAACAAGAATGATTCACGATGAAGGTTCTCTTTTGTTGATTCAGGTTGCGCGGTAACTATCTGATACAGAAGGTGAGCACAGGGTTTATTCCCGGGAGTGTGTTGCCGCAGTAATTCATCCGCCAGTTCGCCTCTTCGATGCTGTAAATACCGGTCAGGCAGTTGGCGCAATACTTCACACCCTGATAATGGCTGCCACACCACGCGCAGTACCAGGCAAGCGATACCACCGGCACCTCCAGCCCACCAATGAGGCGGCGCAGTCTCCGGCGTCGGGCTTCGGCTTTGACCTCCGGGTCCTGGTGAACGCAGTTCATCAGCACATGTTCAGCGACCGTCTGCTTGTCGTGCTCAAACCATGGGGGCTCACCGAACCCCGTCAGCAGGTACAGGACACAGCTACAGGATGCACAGGTCCATACGCCGTCCGGCGCTCTTGCGGTATTATCCGCCGTGACGAAGCGACCAGAAGCATCATTTGCCAGGTAGCATTTCAGTATGTGCATGTCACCACCTCCCGGTGTGCTGCCAGTCAGGTCAGCATATTGCTGGCTGTATTCGCCGGTTCTGCAGGTCAGGCAATAACGTTCACCGTGGTAATCGCTGTCGCAGCCAGTACAGTGCCAGTTGCTCCAGTAAACCAGCGGACATGCCTCTGGTACATACCATTGCAGTTGCCGGATACGCCGGGTCTCTTTCGCTTCCGGTTTGACGTACGGGCAGTGCTCCGTCAGCAAATCTCGCCCGTGTTCAAACCACGGGCGTTCAGTCTGGTATTCCGGGTGGTACTGCAGGGCGCTGCCGCAGAGATGACAGTGATAGCGGTCGTACGGTGCGGTCTGCGCGGTTCTGGAACCGGTCTGGCGACCATTACCGTCGAGGGCGATAGTCGAGGGCGATAAAAGATTTTGCTTACATCATTCAGGTCCTTACCGCCAGACGACACGCAGGTGTCAGCCGTCCCGTTACGGGCAGTGTGGTCAGAGTGCGAATGGCGGGTCAGTTAAGTATTAACAGGTTGTATTGATGGGGGGGGCGTCGGTAAAGTTCTCGGTTTTTCAGTCTGTTATGGCGTTTCTGGGTGCTGGCGTGCAAAGGGGACGGTAACAGTAAGTACAGGGTTTCTCGCCACAGTACTGTCGATGGCAGTCCGGGCATGCCCAGCGAACGGGGATATCCACCGGCTTTTTACGGCTTCGTTGCGTCATGCTGCTTTCCCGCCCCAGCTTCAGGTTCCGCGTGAGGCCGCAATACGCTGCTGCATCCAGGTTTCCACATCGCTTTTGTACCAGCGGGAACTACGCCCTAATTTAATCGGTTTTGGGAATTTTCCGTCGCTAATCAGCTGGTAGAACCACTTGTCGGTCATGCCGGTGTACGTCGTGATGAAAGCCATATCGATAAGCGGGTCTTCTGCCGATAGCAGTACAGTGGTGCTGGAATGAGTGTTATTCGTCGTCGGTGTCATCATGGTATTTATCTCCCTGGTATCCTCGTCAAAATTGTCGGGAGGCGTCCGGTCATGGCGTTATGTGGTGAACCGGTACTTCCTCAGAGGATAAGGTGCTGCTGTTAAAAATTACCAGGCCGTATCGCCGGACCTGCTGAATGGACGCTCAGCCCCGGCTGCAGCCGAAGTTACGCTCACCGTCACTGGTCACCTTGGTTTCGCGTTTGACAAGATAGGCGGCCTGCGCCAGTGCCTGTTGCAGCTGCGCGTTGTTTCCACGCTCCAGCCAGGATGCTGGGCTTTTCGGAAAGCGGGCCAGGACCGCGTGAGCCTCAGCATCTACCTGCAGGGCGCTGCACCAGGCCTGTTTAATCATCCCGGCAAACGTTTCCGGGTCGTTGTAGTCACCCGGGCCGCACCATGTATCACGGTTCACCAGCAGCACTACGTGGTAATGTTTTTTCCCTTTGATTTCACCGAACTCCCGCGCCCAGATAAAACGCAGCGTGGTCGGCCAGATACGTTTTTCTTCACGACGCTGGCGGTGAAAATACGCGTTAATACGGGCTTTCAGGGAATCGGTAAAACGGGATATCACGGCGGCGTCAGTGGCGGCTGGTGCATCCGGCAGCCGGAGGTCAACGCGCAGGGCCAGTACGCGGGTATAGGCGTTCAGTGCACAATTGAAGGTATCGGCGATACGTTGTTGCCAGTAAGGGTCGTAGGTGTAACTCATTGAAATGGACTCCGGTTGATGAGTGTTCATAACCATTACCGGCGTCGTTAAAAATGACTTTCCGCCTGCAGCAAGTCCATCAGCATGCCTTCAAAACGGCTGGATTCAGTAACATATCGGGATGGGTAGAGGGGATAGCACAACAGGTCATAGCCTCCTGACAAGGCCATGAGATAACAACGGTTCTGGTGCCAGGTGACCCAAAGGCTGCGAAAAAGCACGCTTCCCGTTACCGACATGTGGAGGGTTTCAGTAAACAATGGACATACACAGATGAGAACCCGAGGAAATAACGATGTTAGTTGACGTTGAACAAGCACCAGCGATCGCACTGGCGCTGCTGGAAGAGAAACTTCATAACTGGCGGTATTCCACCCACCCAATATGGCCCTCAACCTGGCCTGTTTTTCATCGCCTTATCCAGCGTCATGACGAGATGGCGGCGGTGTATAGGGAAATAGCGTCCAGCAGCTTTACCAGGCAACAGCTCTGGATACTGCTTGAGCAGATCATCCATGCGGGTAGCTTTGGCACCGATGAACGTTTTGCAAAACTGCGGGCCGATCATCAGGAGCTTACGGCTCTGAATGACGATATCAGCACCATGAGCATGCAACTGGCTGAACTGCTGGAACGACGCGCAGAGCTATGCGAGAACGGCCACTTTGGATGTGAACACATGCTAAAACTCACGGAGTTTATCGACGATGCCGGAGAGGGAAACGGTTATTACCAGTCATTTCTGAAGCCAGAATTGCAGCGGCTTAACAGCTACGATCTCCGCTACTGGCCTGACATTGCCGGGATTATTCGTTCACTGGGTATGGAGGAGGTGGAGGTAACATTTAAAGATGAAGCATCGGAGGCAATTATCAACGCCCGCAGGCCTTCGCTAACGGATTTCTTCAGGGAATTATTCAATAACATCAGTATGCAAAAAACCGGGGACTGCTACGGCTTACCACGGAGTTTTAAACTCTCAGACGCGGCACTGGCGACGATTTGTAATATCACCCGTGATTTGCCACCTGATGACCTCATTGACGCGGCTTATGTTAAGCGTACCCGCCATCGACTGAAGGCGCAGGGATTTAGCGCAGTATGGTGAAGCCACCAGCCCCATTGCTAGGTTTACAGAAGCACCTGATGATTACGATCCCTCTTTTGTATTGACCAGGCACCAAAAGGGGCTGTGGTTACCCTGAAAAGAAAATATTATCCCGGAGGGATGTATATACCTGGGTTAGAGATCCTGTACCAGCTCCCGTTGCCGCCATGATATGATTACCCTATCGCATCATTCCGCTAAATAATCGTTATCGAGCACCGCTGCTAAAACGATATGTAACGCATCAGGCGCGACGTATTCATTCTATCCACAGAATTCACTACCATGATCTTCCATACGCTTATACAAGCTTACAGGAGGCTATGAAGGTATAAAGCATTACACTGTTCAATTAGTTACCGAATGGCTTACGGTGATTACCAGGGTAATCACCTATTTCATTTCACCTCAATCTGGTTATTCTGTTTACGATACAAGCATGGCTATTACCACCAGCATGGATAATGACCCGCTTACAGGCATGTAACAGTACTCAGATACAAGTATATCCCAAAGGTTTTCAGGGATAACTGGTCACCGTAGTATCTGTAACTGACAGGTATCATAAGTGTTAATACCAGGCGGACAGAGCAATACCAATGAATTTATTACAGGTTGATTAACTGACTTAACGTTTAAAACGCTTATCACCAGCATCGTTGCGATACTGTAACTCAATTAAATTGCATTCCTGTAGTTAAGACCAGGTATACTATAACGAATAGTGAGTCGTTGATAATCACCTGACACTTATCAGGTATGACTATTCACCTTAACCAGTCACGCTCTGTCGTTATGGTAATTATATTACAGATATCAATCATCTTCACTTTCACCCTAGTGAATATTACCCAATTGCCATTCATGTAAATGCCAGTTACTTAATGCAAATCTATCAATGAATACTGAGTATTCAGGAGTTACTGGATTGAGTGAATGTGACTTGCTTTATTGTTATGGTTATTCAATGGATACCATTTAATGGCACTATTCCATTAGTGAATATATTCAGGTGATAACACCCTCTTCGATATACCCCATCTGCTGACAACATACCCCTGATTAACGCCATCAATGATAAAACCCCTTCTTTAATATATTAATACCAATCCAACGCATTAATCATGATGAAAGAAATAAAGATATCCACACCAGACAGTGCTTATCTACAATAAACCCCGATGGAACTTACTCTGGAATTACCTCCCCAGACTAAATGGAAATAAACAATACATTACCGCAAGTGACTCAAACAGAATTTACACTCGTATCAGCATACACCGAAGTAGGCTGCATGCCTGATCCTGAGCCGCGAACATAGGTAAAACTGTCTTATGTCAAAAATACTTCCTGATACGATCCGGGAGCACTGGCAGGACGGGGGTCGTGGTGTGCATAAGAACGAGTGAAAGGTTAAAATGAGCCGATGAAGATGGAATTTATAAGGGTGAAAGCCGGATAGAGTGGGGTTTTGACGGAATAAAATAAAAAAAACAAAAACCATAAAACCATGATAAAACATTGTAAAAACCATCATATGACAATAATCTTACCTCAAGATAACTACCAGAGTTATTTTTAAGTGACGAAATAACCATGAGTATGCTACTGTGTGTCTACGATAATCACTACGGCGTAGTTTTTATAAAGGGTATTTGACAATGGCTCTTCACGAAAAACAGGACAGAAATGGACTCATCAGGAGTAGGGATCTGAGGGTTTGTAATTTTTATGCCAAGTGGCTGAATGTTAATAGCGAAATCAACACCAGGAACGTTCCCCGTCAGGATGTTGAAAGTTGCAGGAGAGAATTAAACCTGCTGATTAACAGAGCCATTCCGGATAAAGCGAAACAGACGAGATTGTTGTCTGATATGGAGATTGGCCGGGAGGAAAACATTCTCCTGCAGGAGAGTTTTGACTGGGTTAGAATGGATGAGCGTGCTGCATTCTGGCTGTGGGCATATCTTTGTGAAACACGAGACTCGTTATTGGAAATTGATTCTCCATCAACTCCGGAATTAACTAACTGGTATCAGCGCCTGAATCTGAGTGTGTCTCCGGTGAGTCACACTGAGAGGGTAAATCTCATTGTTACGTTTTTTGACAGTATTATCATTCCTGCACCACCTGTGAAATATGTTAAGAAAAAGGTGATGGAAAAACTCAAAGACCAGTGGAGAGTAATTTACAATAAGCCTCTTCCATTAAAATGGTTACCGGATGAAGAAGATGCTGTCCTGTGGGCCTGGAATAATCTTCAAAAAGTACAGAGGGATAATCCGTTGGGTATCAGTCGTTCCTCCATGAGACGGAATGCATCAGGATTAACAATCTGGTTTACACCATTCAATCATGCTGAACGTAACCTCGCGTTACGTGCTGCACTGGATTTATGGGATGGAGCACAGGATACAAAGCGTTTATTTCTCCTTAATCTTAACAAGGCCTGGAATCAGCAGAAATTACGTCAATCTCGCACCGATAAAAAAGCGCTCAATACGTACCTGAAGAACGAAACAAAAAACCGGCTGGACCTGATGGCTGAACGTAGCGGGGTTCGCATCAGCGATATGCTCGAAAAACTGATTAATGAGCATTACCGTAAAATGATCGGCGGAGAATGAGAGTCTATCAGTGAAGATGGTATCAGCACTGATAGAATAAAAACACGATTCAAAAAAAAATCAGATCTATATTACCCCTGTGATAACGGTAGCAGAAATGCGAGCCTGTACATAAATTTGTGTAATTGCCTGATTTTGATATGTTCAATCCAACATCAAAAGCAGGTTAATTTATGGACGAAAAACAGTTGCAGGCTCTGGCTAACGAACTGGCCAAAAATCTCAAAACCCCTGACGATCTCAGCCAGTTCGATCGTCTGCTGAAGAAAATCAGCGTTGAGGCGGCACTCAACGCCGAAATGTCCCACCATCTGGGCTACGATAAAAATCAGCCCAAATCGTGGGCCAACTCCCGCAATGGCTATTCCACAAAGAGCGTTACCACCGGCGACGGCCCTCTGGAACTACGTGCTCCGCGCGATAGGGACGGCTCCTTCGAACCACAACTGGTGAAGAAAAACCAGACCCGGATCACCGGGATGGATGACCAAATCCTGTCACTGTATGCCAAAGGGATGACCACCCGCGAGATAGCGGCTGCGTTCAAAGAGCTGTATGACGCGGATGTCTCACCGGCGCTGGTCTCGAAGGTCACCGACGCCGTTATGGAACAGATTACCGAATGGCAAAATCGCCCACTGGATGCAGTCTATCCCATTGTTTATCTTGACTGTATTGTGTTGAAGGTCCGGCAGGACAGTCGCTTCATCAATAAATCGGTGTTCCTGGCGCTGGGCATCAACATCGAAGGCCAGAAAGAACTTCTGGGTATGTGGTTAGCGCAGCCCGGTACGCGTTTTGTCTGTACTCTGCCTACTTCTTTCTGCTACAGCACTCAGCGGCTGTGGCGACGAAAAGTCAAAAGCCGAAAGCGAGTTTATCCGGGACTGTAAATCCGGTGGCGGTACCACCGGCATTTGTGGCTGTGTTTACGACGTGCTGCAGACGAAATATCCCCATGGAGAGCTGCTTAAGATGAACCAACAGTACGGCTATGTCCCACCGGGCTTTATGAACAACATGCTCAGCGCGGCACAACAGTGCCGTAAGCAATAAATTCGGATGCACACAACGATACCCGTCTGATTATTCAACAACAAAAGGAACCTGCTTATGGCGCTCGTCATTAAGTATTTCGCTATTGCTTTCAGTATCGCGCTGGTCGTGGTGCTGTTTAACGTTATCAGTGCCACCGGCGAAATTCTCAGTTTTGGTCAGGGGATGGGGTATCTGTTCTGGATGACCCTGGGGCCCGGAGCTGGTATGACCATCGGTGCCGCTCTGTGACTGTGGCTGATGCCGGATGCGGTATACACCAGCGAAGGTATGACGGGGCTGCTCAAAGCCCGTCTGTTCTGGCTTATGGGACCGCAGTGCATTGACTGGCTGGCAGGACTGATTATCGTGAGCAAACAGCTTGTATAGCACATGGCGGACCCGGCAATCGTTACCCTGATAATTAAAGGAGCAGCACCATGCGATTTATTCACACCATCCTGCCCGCAGGATTAATGGCTTTTACCATAACCGTACAGGCAGTCCCCAATATGTGGAGTAGCGGTTTTGGTATGGGCATCACCGAATACATCATCACCAGCCCGGAACAGGTGATGCTGAATCTGAGCTGTACCGGCAATCCTGACGATCAGAATATCCTGCAGCACCACGTCATGCTCACCCTGCCGGACGGTACAGAAGCTGATTCACAGGATGAAAAAACCGCCATGACCGTCGTGACGAGTGACCAGCAGTATCCGTTGCCGTCATCCCTGGGCTGGCGTAACGGTGACAACGACTGGCTGTTGTTTATTGAGGCCATCAGCAAAGCAACCTCATTTGATATTTATGTCAACGATAACAAGGTCGGACACTTTGCCCCTTCAACCGGTAACGTCCACAAAGTCCTTGCCGATATGTCCGGCTGTACAACGCTCACCGCCGGGTAATCCGTTCCTTTCATCTTAACCCGGTGCGGGATATACGCCGATACCCCGCGCCGGGTCCCCTGAGACTGACTCAATGACATTACTTAAAATACTGCTCGCTACGCTGGAGCGGGCGCTGACGTGGTGTGCCAGCAGCAAAGCACAACAGCTTGTGGAAGACCATTTTCGCGAAAACGGCTACGACGAGGACAGTATTTATATCGCCAGACAGACGGCAGCCCTGCTCGCAGGTGCCTTAATCGAGGCGCTGATAGAGCAGATACTGCAACTCATCGCCACATACGTCACCCATTGATGCCCTGCACACTGAGCGGGGCATTTTGTTTTATGACGCTTATCAGGAGATGACGATGCACAACACCGACAGTCCGTTACTGCCCGAAGGCGCGTTTACCCACAGGCAGGCTGAGGTCATCGTGGCGGCGTACCAGAACGTCGCGATTGAAGATGACCAGGGGACACACTTTCGACTGGCCATTCGCGACAGCGATAATCAGTTGATCTGGCGAGCGTGGAATGTTGAAGCCAACGCCGTGGCTTAACCGCTATCGAGTCAGCCACGGCGTCAGAAACCGATAAAAAATGCCGGTACGGAGGTTAGCGACGGCTATATGACACATCAGTTTGTCCCGATCTGAGGCCGGGTGCCCCAATATTAAGTCTCCCCCTGAACCGCGTGACAGAAATCAGCTATAGCGCATGAAATGAATGACAGCGCCCGGGCTCACCGCCTGTGGCGCTTTTTTTATGCTCCTAAACTACCCCAATGAGGAATAGATAAATGACCGACAAAACACAGCTACTGTTTACCCCTGAAGCAACCGTTCCTGTTGCAGCTCTGCAGCAGATTGTCGCCACACCGGTCACCGATGAGAACCGCATCAGCTTCTGGCCGCAGTACTTCGGCAGCATACCGCAGTGGATAATCCTTGAGCCGACCATCTTCGCGTGGATGGACCGCTTATGCGCAGACTACTGCGGGGGTATCTGGCAGTTTTATACGCTGAGCAATGGCGGCGCATTTATGGCACCGGACGCGGAGAGTGATGAACTCTGGTCGCTATTTAACACTATGAACGGAAATGACGCGGAGATGAGCGCAGAGGCTGCCGGGATTGTGGTCTGCCTCATTGCCTACAGCCATCACACCAGCCGCACTGAATGCGACGCCATGACAGAGCACTATTACCGTCTGCGGGACTACGCGCTCAACCACGCGGAATGCAACGCCATTATGCACATCATCGACTGAGGTCAGCCGCTATGGAACTACAGTTACCGTTGTTTGCCCGTGAATTAGCCCCTGCCGACCAGCAGAAGGTTCGGGAAGCCTTAACCCTGCTGGCGTGCCAGCTACGTGAGCCAGGCGCGCCATTTACCTCCAGTCATGCCGTCCGCGACTGGCTACGTCTGCAGCTTGCGTCACTGGAGCGGGAAGAATTTACCGTCCTCTTTCTTGATAACCAGCATCGCCTGATAGCCCACGAAACCCTCTTCACCGGCACCATCAACCATACGCAGGTCCATCCCCGCGAAGTGGTGAAATCCGGTCTCAGGTATAACGCAGCAGCTGCCGTGCTGGCACATAACCATCCCTCCGGGGAGGCGGAGCCCAGTCAGGCCGATCGTCAGGTCACTATGCGTATTCAGCGGGCGCTGGAACTGGTGGATATCCGTCTGCTGGATCACCTGGTGGTGGGTGGTATGGAAATCACCTCGTTTGCAGAGCGTGGCTGGCTATAGCGCAACAGGAAAATAACCCGATGAAAATTATCAGTAAACGTCAGGCGATGGCGATATACCGCCAGTATCCGCAGTCCCGGCTGTTTCGCTTCTGTACAGGCAAATACAAATGGTCCGGCAGCGTCTGCCACTATACCGGGCGGGAAGTCCAGGATATCAGCGGTGTACTCGCCGTCTTTGCAGAGCGCCGTCAGGACCGCAGCGGCCCGTATGTCGTCCTGCGCAGTGTCACGCTCAATTAACGTTAATTTAAGGAAAGCTAAATTGTCGAATGAAATACCGGCAGTAAACCACGATATCGCTGAACCCTGGTGGGGCCTTAAGCCCACCGTCACACCGTGCTTTGGCGCACGACTGGTGCAGGAGGGCAACCAGGTGCACTATCTCGCCGACCGCGCCAGCATCACCGGTCAGTTCAGCGAGGCGGATTTACGCCATCTTGACCAGGCCTTTCCGGTACTACTCAAACAGCTGGAATTGATGCTGGTTTCCGGTGAACTCAATCCTCACCATCAACACGGCGTTACGCTCTACGCAAAAGGGTTGACCTGCGAAGCCGATTCACTCGGCTCGCATGGCTACATTTATATTGCGATTTATCCAACGCCTGCAGCAACCGCGTAAACCTTCGCACGACTTTCCCTTGTTTTAACCCATCAACAAAGAGATCCCACTATGCAAACCCAACCGCTATCCTCCACGCAGGAGGCTTCGCCACGCCCGTCACAGGTGGATATCTGGCAGCAGCTTCTGAGTCACCTGCTGGATCGTCACTACGGTCTGACGCTTAACGACACGCCATTTGGTCACGATGGCGTGATTCAGGAGCATATCGACGCGGGTATCTCACTGTGCGATGCCGTGAATGTTATCGTGGAAAAGTACGATCTGGTGCGCACCGATCGTCCCGGTTTCAGCGCAGAAACACAGTCGCCGCTTATCAGCAGTATCGATATTCTCCGCGCCCGCAAAGCCACCGGGCTGATGACCCGCAACGACTACAGAACGGTGACCGACATCACCACCGGTAAATACCGTGAGGTGCAGCCATGAAGCTGTCCCTCACCGTGGAGGCCGATACCCTCAACGTACTGGCCCTCAACATGGGCCGGATCGCCGTCGATATCGACGGTATCGAACTGGCTGCGCTGATTGATGTGGTCTGTGACAACGGTTATTCACTTCGCGTTGCTGACGAGCCCGGGAAGCTGGTTGTTGAAGATCCACTGCCGCCTGTCACGCGCATTAACGGCATCCAGTGCAGTACCGCGCATATTACCCGTCAGGATAACACTATTCTGGACCAGACCTCTCTTCAGCGACATGACGGCAGCAACAGCGACTGGATATTGTACACCGGCTACGGCTATCTGCTCAGGCTGAACGCCCGCTTATACCCGGTCCTGGAGCTGAAGCTAATGGGGTTATCAAAGGCCTGTCGCCGGTTAGTGGTGACGCTTATGCGTCGCTATTCCGCTGACATCATCCACTTTGATGCTTCAGGTGAAGTGCTGCCCGGCTTTACCACCTTTGACTGGTGATGCATCCCCGGTAATCACAAGGTATTTTCATGCCACCATTAACCACTGAAACCGCCCTTAATATTCTGATCGACTGGCTGCAGGACAACATCATCTTCGATAACAATGAAGACAACACAGATTCAGCGGCGCTGTTGCCATGGATTGAACAGGCGCTCAGGGATGTTCGCGATCTTCGTCATCTTCAGCTTCTGCAACAGGCCGGTACAGATTAGCCTTCGCACCCTACTCATCACGCACATACAAGCGCCAGCCCTCATCGGCTGGCGCTTTGCTTTATATAAAGGAAATAAACAATGTCAGAACTTACTCTCACCGCACCCGAAGTATTAACCGGTCACACCGACGTGATTTGTTCCACCAGCATTGAGCGCATCGTCACCGGACGTAATGCCGCGCTGGCGCAGATTGAAACGTTGATACAGCAGCTTGACGATATTTCAACGCTGACCCACAGTATCGGCGGAAAAACCGCGCTGGACTGGGCGATGAAGCAGAACTTCCGTTGCGGCTGCTGGTTGATGGAAAAACCAGAAGTGGCGATGAAAGCCATTACCCGCAATCTCGATCGCGGTATATGGCGAGACCTCATGAAGAAGTCAGGGATGCTCAGTCTGATGGATGCTGCAGCCCGTGAGCAGTGGTACAACAGCCTGGAAAAGGACGACATTCCGGCTGTCAGCGAAGAGAATATTATGAGCACCTTTGAGCAACTGCATCTGAACAAGGGGGCGGTGTTTGAGCGCGGAGTGATCAATGTGTTCAAAGGCTTAAGCTGGGACTATCGGACGAACAGCCCCTGTAAGTTTGGCGCGAAAATCATTGTGACGGGACTGGTCAAATTCGACCGTTGGGGATTTGGGCTTAACTGGGGCTGGCAACGTGACCGGTTAGCGGATCTTGAACGTATGCTGATGCTTCTGGACGGGAAACCAGTTCCCGACAACCGTGCCGACGTCACTCGTCGACTCGGCGATCATATCCATGAGAACAGGCACAGCAATCGTTACGAGGACGAGATGTTTGCCATCAAATATTTTCAGAAGGGAACGGCACATATCACCTTTAAGCGACAAGAACTGGTCGATAAACTGAATGACATCATTGCCCAACACTATCCGGGGATGCTGGCTGCTAAGTAAGTGTAAAAGGTCTTCTCTTTTGGGTGATGGCCTTTTAAATCTTCCACACTTATGACAAATTCCTATCTGAAAACACGTTTATGTGTATTTACGCGTTTTTGTGTTTTAATGTCAGCCATCAACCTCATGAGAAGAGTGATGCCATGTTACAGAACAACATCAAACAGCTTCGTACTCAACTGTCGATTACGCAGCGCGAGCTGGCGTATATGGTCGGCACCAGCCAACAGCAAATCCAACGCATCGAAACCGGAAAGGTCGCAGCAAAGCTGGGCACTGCACAGGCAATATGCAATGCTTTGGATAAGCCTTTAAACATCGTATTCCCGGAAAGCGATCGGTTGATTAACGACTTTCACAAGAAGCGCCGTAAAACCGATGATGATCTTGAGGAGATAGCTACAAGCGGTATTGAAATGGATAGCGGTCTCTGGATCGTAAAACTCTGGCTACAGGGGCAGCAGGATTATTTATTGTTGCCCATTTCTGCTGCTGATAAGCGGAGGTTTTATTATTATTTTCAGGAAACAGCTAGCCCGAATGTAGAGCGGTTCTTTGTCTTTGACTCGGATCAGTATCGTTATGCGTTAAATATGCGTGAAGTGGTATTTCACCAGTTCTTGTCTGATGGTCTACCGCCAATCGTTGCTGAAGAAGATGATGATTACGAAGACGATTATTTTAATGTCCATATCACCTTGGTGAACGGTGGCCCTGTGATTCCGCTGAGTGTTGAGCCTGATGCGCCGCAAAACGAAGAGGCGGATGATATCTGTCAGTTGAATGCGTTCTTTGACAAACTGGACTGCGAGCCTGAAACCACAGATCGTTATATGTTAACCGACGAAGATGGAGAAGATGCTTTTATCCGTATTGGTTCTATTGCCATGGTACGAGTCGTACTTGACGCGCTGGAGCCTGTGGAAGAAGATGAAGAGTAGTTTTTAGCTAGATGTATTCTCAGGGAATCGCGTTGAGTATACATGTGAGTATACAATGTGGTTTCTTGTTTTTATAAACCAATTAATTTCAATTGGTTATGGCGTAAATTGCGGTGCGGCCTTCGCACCATCGGAACATCAATAGACGTCGACGGACGTCTTTTTTGTGCCTGAAATCCGCGCTACGCAAGGCTTTTCGCGATTCTCCTTTCAACAGAAGTCAATCTGAGTCAACCTGTAAGCATCCCGGTAAACCGGACCATTCACATTTAGAGATCTTCCGGCATACTGGATATATCCTTGGAGGAGATCGCCATACGCAAAGCCCGATTCACCGAACACCAGATCATCGCCGTTCTGAAGTCCGTCGAAGCCGGACGCACCGTCAAAGATGTGTGCCGCGAAGCCGGGATTTCTGAGGCCTCGTACTACAACTGGAAAGCGAAGTTCGGCGGTATGGAAGCCTCTGATATCAAAAAGATGAAGGACCTCGAAGATGAAAACCGCCGGTTGAAACAGATGTTTGCGGACCTGAGCCTCGAGTGCCGCGCATTGAAAGACGTTATTGAAAAAAATCTTTAAAACCAGCGATAAAGCGTGAGCTGGTCAGCTATCTGACCGCGCAGTTTGCCATGAGCTTACGTCAGGCATGCAGGATATTATCGCTGAGCAGGACGGTATTTCGTTATCAGCCGGATACGCAACGTGATGAGCCTGTCATTATGGCGCTGACCGTGGCGGCTGAACGCTATCCGCGATACGGATTTAAAAAGCTTTTTCAGGTGCTGCGCAGGCAGGGCAAAAGCTGGAACCATAAGCGCGTTCACCGGATTTACTGCCTGCTGAAACTGAATTTTCGCCGTAAGGGAAAACAGCGCCTGCCAGTGCGCAATCCGGTTCCGCTGGTGACGCCAGAGGCGATGAACCAGAGCTGGTCCATCGATTTTATGCACGATGTGCTGGTGTGCGGCAGACGCTTCCGGACCTTCAACGTGGTGGATGATTTTAACCGCGAAGCACTGGCGATCGAAATTGATCTGAATATCCCGGCGCAGCGGGTCGTGAGAGTGCTGGACAGGATCGTGGCAAACCGCGGATATCCGCTAAAGATGCGGATGGATAACGGTCCGGAACTGGTCTCGCTGACGCTGGCACAATGGGCAGAAGAGCATGGTGTGATGCTGGAGTTTATCAGGCCCGGCAAGCCAACGCAGAATGCCTTTATCGAACGGTTCAACCGGACATACAGAACAGAAATACTGGATTTTTATCTGTTCAGAACACTGAATGAAGCACGGGAAATTACAGAGCGCTGGCTGGCTGAATATAACGGCGAGCGCCCCCACGAATCCCTGAATAACCTGACGCCGAAAGAATACCGGCTGATGGCTGAAACCCCGGAAATCTCAAAAAGTGCGTGGAACTAAAACGGGTGCGCTTACATTCCGACTCTCGGCATTTTATCTTTTATATTGCCCATTTATAGGTGTGAATACATTTCTGTTTGAGAATATTTTATATTATATATAGCTATTGTGGATATGTTCCTTTACTTTATTGCTTTTTGGAGAATGATACCGTGCCCTGTGGAATGTAAATTACTAAGTAAGATATCACAGACTCAATATAATGATTTATCTGAATGGTTTATTGATAACAGGGCGCTAAAAATATGCTTTTGAACGCCCGTTTCTAATAAGGTTCATGGTTTATCTGATTGGGGAGTGTTTTACACAGCCTAATGCTGCAGCCTCTGCCAGCCAATTCAACCCTTCATCGTTTATGCGCTTCATGATTTCTTCTAATTTTGCATTATTAGGATTTTCGAATGCTTGTAGCATCATGGAGTAAAGCTGTGCAGAGCATAGAAGGCACATCCTACTTAATTCTGATGCAATATTAATACTGTTAAAGGATTCATCTTCAGTGCGAAATTGTTCACCATGTACTAAAGCCGAACGAGTTTTGTATAGTTCTAGAGCTTTAGTGTAAACACGATGCTCTTCATCACAATTGAAAGCTTTCAACACATCCCTAACCCGACCGGCAAACAATTTTGTACGCCCTGCTTCGAATTTACCGAAGAACAACCGCTCAATTGCAGATACGTATTTTACGATACTCGAATGTACATTTGAATCTGTAACCGCGTCCCCAAACCAATTGATAGCGTCAATAAGGCGCTGGTGAAGGTGAGTAGTTTCTACTGGATTGACTATGGGTATCAAAGCAGAACCGAGGATGTCTAATTCTAAATTTGCCCTTATCAATACTTCATGCCAGTTTATTACACCAACCGGTTCTAAAGAATCAGCGCAGAGACTTGCGTGAATCACACCATGTACATCAGCGTGCAAATGTGCCGAGCGCAGAGCTCCGCTGCGTGACCATGCTAGCCTAATTTCCCTTGTCGGTTTAGCTCCCAAGAGGATACGGATGATGTGAAGCGCCATCTCTGTAGCTTGGATCGCTCGTTCTTTAGAGATTGCTTCATCACACTCACTCACTTTCACACAAGCAATCCATGGATAGTCTTTGTAGGCTTTGACTGCTCGGGACTGTAATTTACGCACTAGTTGTCTTGATTCATCTTTAGTGTGCGTGCGTTCTTGTGGGAAACCTTGAGCAATCGCTTCCTTTACGCACTGAATATGCGCCTTCGTGTTAACATGAATACTATGTTTTAGTACTGATTTTTTATCATCGAAGAACTTGGAGCGACGGACGAATGTGACAGGACCAACGCTGAATTCAGTAGGTGTATCCCCAGGGAAAAGCACACACGGTAGGTAGTGTTCGATAACTACAAGCTTTTCTCTCAAAATCGTTAAAGCGTCTTTAAGAAGCAGCATTGCGGTTTCCTGATCAACTCCACGAGCCTCCTGTAATACTCTTTTAACAAAAGCATTTATTACGGCTTCCTTTGCGAGTTTGCGGCCTACTCGTCGCCCAAGACCGTGATCCAATTCGATAGTGAGGTCTACAAGCTCATTCAGCTTGTTCCAGGCAAGAGAACCACAATGGATATGTCCATTTCCTTTCGGATGGGGAATATTACAAAAGGCATCTTTGGGATTCTTTCGTAAGTAAGCCATAAGCTCAACGGGTGTCATTTTTGCAAAGCGCGAGAGCTGTCGACAAATAAATTCAATGGCTTTCAGTGCTCGTTTAGCTATTTTTTCCTCAGGTAAGCTCATTTAATGAATATCCACTCCGCTGAAAATAATTTGAGTAACTTATTAGATAAAACGAACAGCCATTATATCTTGTTAGGAGTCAAATTGTATTGATTTTACTACAAAAACATATGCTTTTGACCAGCGTGTTAATTAGTCGGTTTTTTCACAAAAAAACAATTATCAACGGCCAGTGCTTTGGTATTATCAGTCTTGAATTTATGGCTGGGTGAATAAGTACTATCTAGGTTGCATTACAAATGCTTTTTGAATGCTCCCGTCGCTACTGAACCCGCGAGCCCACTCAGCATCACTCCAGGTATTACAATATATCTTGATTCCAGAAAAACTGGCACCGCCAGCCACGCCAGCCACGCCAGCCCCGTTGCCGCGAGGCTGGAGCCGATCATACGCCTTGCATGATGATAAACAAACCCGGACTCATGGCCTGCGCCGAATCGCCGTAAGTCGCGGCGTACCAGCCCGTCAATCAGCCCTATAACAATGGTCAGCACAAACTGTGGTAGCGCCTGCAATAAAATAGCCAGCGCAGCAGAAAGGTAAGGGTAACTTACTCGCAGACAGTAACCCACAGCGGATCACCGTAGTGATGGTTTCCGTCCAGAACAACCCGCTTTGCCCGTTGAGCGAATGAACCAGCGCCGCAATCCCTTGCTGCAACGTATCGCTGACAATCGCGAGGTCTTCTACTAACCACATCGGTGCGCCAGCAGAGCTTTTCCACCAGTGCCATGTCGCCTGCAATACCTGCTCACTGTGACTGGCGCAGGTGTTCCGCCAGAAAAACGCCTCGCCCAGCCACTCCAGCGTTATCGCCAGCATCCACGCGCCGAGGCAAAAACCGATCAGCACGCCGGGAAGTAATGCTATCCAGCCGAGCAGTCCGGGGCGACGCACGGGGCCTGGTGGCGCATGTTCGGGCATCAGTGCAGCGGCAGAGTAATGTAGCGGCAGAGGAACCGTGCCTCGTGTGCCTCATCCAGTCGTATCTGAAAAATGTCGTGTTCGCCTTGCGGCGATGTAGCTTCGCGCCATGCCTGAAAGCCCTGCAAATTCATCCGGGCGATAATCTGGTCGGGCGTTTCTCCCTGCGTCAGCGCTTCCACCGCCTGTTGCAGGGGAAGAGGCAGTGTTTGTGCAGGCCACATCACTTCAACGCTCACGAGCTGGCGGTGTGTCCGGGGTATCATCGGTCTGTTTCTCCGTGGTTTCGCTGTCGTTCAGCCATAAAATAGGGTCATTTTTCGCCGTTACAACTGTCTCCGGGCGGTCCCACCATCTGGGCGTGCTGTCGTACTGTTTTTCCATATAGCGGGCTATGTGTGTGATGCTTTCCGGCATCAGCGGATCGTGTGCTGCGTCCGGTAATGGGATGCGTAGCTTCCAGAGCTGACCACCTTCCAGCAGAGCGAACGCCTGCCCTTTGGGAAGCTGTACCAGTGAGGCGGGTTCCAGTAACGGCACCTGTATGCTGCTCATCCGATCCTGGGTGTTACTGGAAAAACCGATGTTGCCCTGTGCGTCGGCGCTGTCGGCAACGCCGGAACTGATGCTGTTGCTGAGCACATCCACCTGCGGCAGTTGCTTCGTCAACAATTCGGCGGTGGCAGATTTCCGCACCCGCATCATGATCCGACTGTTGAAGTTGCCGACGACCTGGTCCGCTTTGGCGCGGTCGCCGATGCGGGCTTCGATATCGGAGAGCGTCTGGGTGTAGGCCGTAACCTCTACACCTGCGCCGCCGCCTTTATTTATTAGCGGAATAAATTCATCGCCCATCAGTTCACTGAACTCATCGCAGTGCAGGTTGATGGCCGGGTTCTCTTCCGTCTGCGGCAGGCCATCCATCACGCCGTGCTTGTAGATATGTCCGGCGACGCTGACCAGATCGGCGAACATTGAGTTGCCGACAGCGGCGGCAATTTCTGCGTCAGACAATGCATCCAGCCCGACATAAATAATCGCCCGCTGGCGAATGGCCTGCTGCCAGTTGAATACCGGGCGCGGGTCGTTAAGGTCGCCGTAGTCCGGGGCCAGCAGTTGGGAGATTTTTCTGGTGGTCAGTTTTTCCAGCAGTGGCAGCAGCGAGGCGACGATCTTATCGAAATAGGTTTTGTCATAGCGCACGGCAGTACGTAGACCGTCGAGGATTGTGTCGTGTAATCGGGTGGTGGAAAGGTACTGCTCCAGCGCGACGACGTAGCTGTCCCTTTCCTGAAGATTACGTGGCGTGTTTTTCTCAGTGATGCCACCGGCAATCCGTACCACGTTGTTCCATGCCTGGCGGTCGTGGCTGGGCAAAAAGACGCGGGCGTAGTCGATAAATAGTTCGTCGATGTTGATAACGTGGCGGGCGATACGGGCGTAGTCCGGGCGCTGGCCCAGTGCCACCAGGGCGCGGGTGATGATGTTGACGAAGCGCCAGTCGAACCTCCTTTACTCAAACTTTAGGGCAGAATCGTCTACCGGAGTGGTGGGGTGCAGTCCAGGGTGGACAAATTCAGTGTGCCACTACATATTGTCTAAAATGAGGGAGGAGGGAAAAGGCTGGATCTCTCCAGCCTTTGACGGTCATTTCACTTTCTTGAAGATGAGCAGGATCAAAGGGACGCAGACAGCGAAACCAATGATGGAGGCTAAAGCCGAATCAGAGTGATTTTGCGCTAGCTCCTTAACAAACCAGGTACATTGAGAAGGGGTAAATTCTCCGCCTTGACTCATTGTCTCTGTAAAGTTAAGAGCGAAGACCAGATCGAAATAAAGCACGATAGCGTAATACGCTGCACAGATCAGCGCGATACTCACCCATCTGATCCAGAACTTCTTATTCATCATCGTAAGTGCTTCCCAATGAACCGCCTACTGTACCGCCTGAGTAGGGGGATGTTGAGCCAGCAATAGCAGCGGAATCGGCAGCAGACTGTTGAATTTTTGCACTCCCTCCCATTGATTGAGGGCTTTTGTTCTCGGTGTTAGGGTACTGCTGTTTGAATGTATTAGTCATTTCGACAACGAGGATTGATGAGAAGTCTGCACTCTTTGATTCAAGATATCTTTGCAGTGAAACCGGAATAGTAAAATCTTCTTCTATGTCGATTGGTAGCTGTGTTGTCGTGGATGTGTAACCGTGTTCGAATACCTTTGAGCCAGCAAACTTGAGCCCCTCGACTGAGTGAGTGGTACAGTTGCTACCAGTGACATCATATTTATCAATGGTTCGGCCTCTTCGCTTTGTACCATCTTGCATGTTTGGCGTTTGAATTGGTGTTACACCGCCATTCCAAAGGTTTTCGAAGAATTTACGGATTATTTTAGGATCTGCATCATCAATGCGGAAAGCGCGAGCCCCCATTTCATAAAGTTCGTATCGGTAATACTTACGCGCATCTTCATCCTGGAAAAAGTCTAAAATCCCATCCCCAGTGAAGGTACTTTTATCAGTGCGTCCATAGCGTCCATAGGTGTAGAGGAAGATATTGTTATTCTCATGCACTGAAACGAAAACATGACCTGCACTTGTCGTTTCAGTCCATATATAAACGCCGTTCAGCAGCGGGTTATCTTCTGACTTGCAGGTGTCAGTCACATTATCAGCTTGGGGATCATAAATCGGGCGGGGGAGAACGGGAAATTCGACGACTTGAGATTGGGCTGTGTCGGCTTTCGCTGCCCCTGTAGAAAATTCATAAGTGTCATCGATGGAAGGAATAAAACGTGATTTGCAGGGACAGGAACTACGGCTGTGCAGTGTTCCGGCTACTCTTTTACCATGTATTTCGTCACTATCAAGGCCACCGCAGATACGATAATGCCCTGGATGTTTGCCGCAGGTTACTTTATGGCCTTCACATGCCATATCTTTATCGAAAAATTGATGGTTGGGGCATCCTTCAAGAATCCTGCCACCGCAAGCGGTCTTATCGCCCCTAAATAAAAAATGACCAATAGCCATTCGTCCTTATCCTTATTTTTGCTTTTAATTCCATGTGGGAAGTGTAAGTTTTTGGTGTTGGCGAGTAAATGAGCAAATGTAATAAAATCAAAGTATGTTAAGGAAGGTGCGAATAAGCAGGTCATTTCTTCCCAAGCTGACTCGCTGATTA
>ENA-OZGI01000215-OZGI01000215.1-human-gut-metagenome-genome-assembly--contig:-NODE-215-length-27169-cov-8.348750_pt1 | contig 27169 bp, 22 predicted proteins | sample MGYA00245114_ERZ653653 | MGnify/ENA primary metagenome ERZ653653 (study PRJEB26926, sample SAMN06165051) | human gut metagenome | biome: ENVO:00009003; feature: ENVO:2100002; material: ENVO:00002003...
ATCTGCTCAGAGATGAGCTTCTGCACGCAGTCCCGCAGCTCCACCATGCCCTTGGCACGCTCCTTTGCGGTGGCGTTGAAGTCGGGCTTGGTCATGATGCTGTTCTGCCGGTAGTACAACTCCCCGTCCACCACGGTGTAGGAGAAGTTCCGCACATTCGGGTTTGCCGGGACGGTCTCCACGATGGTCTCATCCTCGCCCAGATCGGGCAGCTCCGCTTCCGCGTAGGTTCCACGGATATTCCGAATTGCGCCGCTGAGCTGCTCCGCAAGGTCTGCGCCCTCGGCGGGCGCAACGGTAAAGTCCTGCCTGCCGTACTGCGTGCTTTCCGAGGTCTGCCGCCCCAGCACCATCTCCGGGTGGTCGATGAAATACCGGTTGATGGCAAAGCCGTCCGCATTCGCTCCCGGGTTTCGCCAGATACCCGTGTGTACCCAATCGGGTTCGATCTCAATGGGTCTGTCCCGCTTTTGAAGAAAGATAATATCCGAAACAACATCCGTACCGGCGTTGGCGCGGAACGCATTGTTGGGCAGGCGGATCGCGCCGAGGAAGTCCGCGCGCTGGGCGATATACTTCCTTGCGGCGCTGTCCTTGGCGTCCATGGTGTAGCGGGAGGTGACGAAGGCCACCACGCCGCCCGGACGCACCTGCTCCAGCGCTTTTGCGAAAAAGTAGTTGTGAATGGAAAAACCGAGCTTGTCAAAAGCCCGGTCGCTGACCTGATACTGTCCAAACGGCACGTTGCCCACGGCGAGGTCGAAAAAGTCCTTTCGGTCGGTGGTTTCAAAGCCCGCCACGGTAATATCTGCCTTGGGATAGAGCTGCTTTGCGATTCTACCGGTAATACTGTCCAGCTCCACGCCGTAGAGCCTGCTGCTTTTCATGCTCTCCGGCAGCATACCGAAGAAGTTGCCCACGCCCATGCTGGGCTCCAGAATATTGCCGGTCTGGAAGCCCATGTTCTCCACCGCGTCGTAAATGGCGCGGATAACGGTGGGACTGGTGTAGTGGGCGTTGAGGGTGGAGGCGCGGGCGGCGGCGTATTCCTCCGGGGATAGCACGCCTTTCAGCTCATCATATTCAACGCGCCAGCCTGCCTTGTCAGGGTCGAAAGCGTCCGCAAGACCGCCCCAGCCGACGTATTGGGAGAGGATATGCTGTTCCTCCGGGGTGGCGTTCCTGCCCTCGGCTTCGATCTGTTTCAGGGTGGCGATTGCCTTGATGTTGCGCCAGAATTTCTCTTTTGCACCGCCTGTGCCGAGATCGTCGTCCAAAATGCGGAAATTCTCCGCAGGCGGCAGCGACGCGGGCGGGTCATGCTCCGGCTCGTCAATGCGCAGGGTGCGAATCTCCACATCATAGGGGAGGTTGTTTTTGTCGGCGGGATATACCGCCACGGTTTCCTCGGTGTAGGTGTGGTTTGGCTCTTTTTCAGGGACAGCCGTATTCTCTGCGGCGGTCTTTTCCGGCTGCGGATACCGCTCCATGAGCCGCGCGAAGCTCTCCCTGCTCTCCGCACGGGAGATGGGATAGAAAAGCGTCGGGTCGCTGAGGGTAATATCAAAGACGCCGATGCTCTCGATGATATAGGGCTTGCCGTCCTCCAAATATACCGTATCGCCTACGGAATACGGGAACTGTTCTCGCTGCGGAACAGGAGCTGTTTCGGGAACGTCTGTAACTGCTTCCTCTGGCTCATGCCAGCGGTATTGCTCCACATCCTCATCCGAAACGTGAATGAGGTCGCTGAAATCGAGGTTTTCCAGCTCGTTGGTAATAAGCTCCTGCAAAGAGGCGTACTGCCGGGTTTCCAGATGCTCATCGTCCAGATAGCGCTCCAGCCGGTAATTCACAAGGTCGATGTTCACCTGAATGGGAATCTCATCGTCGGTGACAGCGGTGTAGGCGACGCCGATCTTCGCCGGGTCGCTGAAATCCGCCTCCGAGCCGTATTCGCTCCGGCAAAAGTCGGAGATCAGTCCCTTTGCCCGTTCTATAAGCGCCTGCTCCGCCTGTCCTTGCAGCTCCAGCCGGTACGCCTCCGCCTGCCATTCGCTTGTAAATTCCTCGGTCACGCCGTCCGCGTCCACATGGTAGCCGTGGGTCTCGTCGTCCCACACGGCATACAGGGTACGGAAGCCCCGGTCAAGGCTTACCACATGGAAGCGGTCTGCGGGGATAATGCTTTCTGCGGTCGGCTCACGTCCCGCTACCTCTGCGTGCGCCCGTTCATCCGGGTAATCACCGTAGATACGCAGATACTTCCGTTCCTGCTGGTCGTAGATGGCTGCGCCGTCATACGCAAAGCCGTCGCTTTCCATCGTGCCGTCCACATAACCCTGTGCGGCTTTTTCTGCTTCTTCCAGCGTTTGATAGTCCCGTTTCTCATCAAAGCCGTTTTCAAAGTGATGATATGCCACAACCTGATACCGTGGGGCCATCCGCTCGGCATAATCATCAATCATTTCTTTAGTCAGCCATTCCGGTTTTTGAGGAAGCGCGTCATAAAGCTCCCGCATTTTGACGATCTGTGCATAGACGCTGCCCGCCCACAGGTGCTTTTCTGCGCGGTTGCCTGCGCCAAGAAAGTATTCGCAGTCTGCCCGCAAACGACCCAAAAGGCGATAGTCCGGGTTGTTTTCCAGCAGAGACTTTTCCTGTTCTGTGAAGAATTTATCTTCTCGGATGAGCTGCGCAATGCGCCGCTGCACCTTTGCCCATGACAGCGTGACCGGCTCGGAATTGCCCACGGAGATTTGCAGCGGTTTAGAGGTATCCTTCAAGCCGTACTCCCGCGCCAGCCATGCGGCGGTTTCCCGTTCACGCCCGTGCTGTGCCATATACCGAACAACCGCCTGCTTGCTTTCAATTTTTCCGTTCCAGCTCTGCAAGGCAGCGTCGATGTCCTCCTGCGTCACCTTGTAGGGCGAGGGCGTTATCGTGGTCGCCAGCGTGGGATACAGCTCGTCCAAAAGCTCCTGATGGAGCCGGTTGTGGAAGGAGGGCATATCGAAATAGAGGCGCGTGAGCTGCAAATCCTCAGACGCCATGACGATGCGCCGGATTGCCGCCGCGCCCTCCAGATAGGCGTTTTGACGGTCGGAGTTGCGGCAGGCGTTGAGAAATGCTTCATCCTTGGAAAGCGCGTTGCCCACGCTCAGGCGGTATCTCTCGAACAGCTCCTGCACCGTGGGCTGAGCCTGCTCTGCGGCAGGATCGCGGAACACTCGTGTGCCGTCTGCGCCAAACTCGGCTTCGTATGCGTCAATGGCGGCCTCTGCTTCATGGTCAACGGAGCGCAGGGTATAGACGCGACGCTCGGTGCCGGTTTCCTGTGCTGCGGCAATGGTCACATCGTACTTGTCCCGCAATTCCTCTATATATCTCTCCAGACTGTGTGCCGGTACACCGCACATCTCCACACGGCCAGCACCGGGGATATTGCGGGTGGTCAGATTCATATTCAGCAGCCCCGACGCCTGTTTTGCATCCTCGCCGTACAGCTCAAAGAAATCTCCTACCTGAAACAGCACGAGGTCGTCCGGGTGGGCTTCCTTTACGGCGTTGTAGTCATTCCATGCTGCACTTCGCGCTGCGGTCTGCCGCTGAAGCTGCTCAAAGCGCGCCTTTTCCTCCGGGGTCAGGAAACGGTCTTTGCGGATCAGCTCGGAGATACGCTTGGCGACGTTCGCCCAGTTCAGTTGAATTTCCGGGCAGTCCTGCTTTTTCAAGCTGACGCCCTTGCCGCTGTGATCCTCACCGCTGTGGGACGCGCCGGATACCGCGTGGGAGCTGCCTCCAATGCCGTATTCCGTTCTCAGGAAGTCCGCCTGCTCTTTGGGGCTGTGCTTTTCTTTGAAATAGGCGTAGATGCGCCCCTTGCTCCCTTCAATATTGCTGCCGCGGGTCAGGGTCGCGGCGATCTCGTCCTCCGTAATGAACCGCTGCACGGCGGGGAGCTCCGCCATTTCGGTGCGGTATTCCCTGCGGGGCAGGGACAGCTCCCGTAAGCCCTGCTCGATTTTGTCCGGCTTGTGATAATGGAAGCGCAGCAGGCTCCTGTCCTCCCGGTAGTCGGAACGGAGCTGTGCAAAATCGTCCATGAGGACTTCGCGGAACGCAGGGTCTCTCAGCCGCTCGGCAAGCCGCTCTGTTTCCTCCGGGAAACCGCCGCCCCGCATATCCGACAGGCAGGAGAGATAGCCCTGCGCCCGCGCCTTTTCACTTAAATCCTGCCGGAGATACCATACGGCCTGCGCCAGCTCTGCGCGCTCGTGTCCCGGCGCTTCCGCAAGCTCTACGTTGGTTGCGTATTCGCCCTGAGTGAGAAGCTGTCCGATGCGCTCCGCCGCCTCCTGCCAGCTTACGACCTTTGCGGAGGTCAGGTATCTTGCCGCATCCCCATTGGCAATGTGGATGCCGTCCTCGGCGTACCACGCGGAATATCTGCCGTTTTCGGTGACCATGCCGTTTCCGCCGTGGAAGCTGCTTTGAAGAAACGCCGCGATTTCTTCCACGCTCTTGCCCTTGGAGAACTCCGTGGCGATTTTCATGCGGGCGTGGTCGGCGTTGCCCTCCATGCGCAGAATGTGGTCGATATCCGACTGCGGGACGGACATGGAAAAAGCGGAGGGCGTGTAGCTCTCCGCTTCTGCGATATATGCGATTTGCTCATCCTCCGTGGGGAACAGGCTCAGTTGGTACGCCTGCGGTATCGGAGGCTGCGCCGGTTCCGCTTCCGGCGCGTCATTGGTCAGTTGTACACCAGCTCGCTGAGGATGATCTCCTCCGCCTGCGCTTTCAGGCTGTTCATCAGCCCCACCCATTTCATCTGATCGCGGGCTTTCAGATCCTCCGTCACGCCCGCCGACTTCATCAGCTCCGGCATCATCTGCTCCAGCCTCCGGTTCGCCGTCTCGTCGATCTCCCGCAGATGCGGGAACAGCTTCTCCGACAGCACCAGACGGCTGTACAGCCCCGGTCTGTGCTCCTGAAGGTAGCTCCTGCGCAGTCTCCCGTACTTGCCCAGGGGTCTCGCGTCCTCCGGCGTCTCGCTCAGCGTCAGGTCGGGAATCAGGTAGTCCCCGTTCTTGGTGTAGGTCAGTTCTGTCATGGCTATGGCTCCTTTCCGCGAGTTTCTCGCGCTCGTAATTCTTGATGGTGACTTCGATCTGCCGCAGCACCTCTCCGTTGATCCTGCTCACCGCCGTGCCCAGCTCGGCGGCTGCTTCCGGGGTGTTGAAATCGAAGATGCTCAGGAAGTCCTCATGCTCGAAGCGGTCGTCCGCTTCAAGCCCGCAGCGGGACATGAGCGAGTAGGCGATGCTGACGGCGGCGGCGCTTTGGAAGGCCGCTCCTACGTTGAACTCATCATACCCGTAAAGAAAGGAATCGTCAACGATGGCGAGGATATCCCGCTTATAGTCCCGCCAGTATTCCTCCGCAAGCTGAGACGCGATGCGCTCAAGCTGGTCAGGGAGCCCTCCTTTTCCGTCCACACCGTAGCGGCTTTCCAGCATGGCGCTTACCGCGTCCGCGTGTTCCTCCCGGTATTCCCACAGGTAGCGGCTCTTTGGAAATTCTCTGCCGCCCGTATCGGACACGTCGAACACATACCGAAGCCTCGGCCTTTCGCCGCTGCTGTCGATGAGGGCGATGCCCTTGGAGCCCCTGCGGACATACCGGCCCATCTTTTCGTTCCAGAAGTCGTACTCCGCGCAGGCGGTGGCGTCCGGACGCTGGGCGTGGATCATGACCTGCTCGGCGTAGGGGTATTTGTACAGCCTTGCGGCGGTGGTGAGAAAGCCCGTCCAGCCCCGGTAGCTGCCGGTGATCTGCCGCTGAGCCTCGTCCGCCATCTGCATATACGTTTGTAGCTTGCTCGGCATATTGCTCCTCCTTCATGGCATAAATTTAGAGCGCCCGGAAAGGACGCTCTATGTAAGGGGCGGTATATCCGAAAATGTCCCGAATCCTATGCAGGAAACGGGACGCTTTCTCTTGTATGTCGATGTTCTATTTCCCAAAATTAAAACTTTTTCGATTTTGGGAAATAGAGCGCAAGGGCGGAGGCGCTTTTATTCATCTTCTGGTTCAAAGTCCTCCGCATCGGGTTCATCCTCAAACAGGGAAAGCAGCTCCAGCGTCAGCTCGTTTACCCGGTCGGGCAGATCATCGTACCCGCGCATTTCCTGTGCTTCGCCGTTCAGATAGCGCACCGATACCTCCCACGATGGAGTACCCGCATATTCAGGCTCGTCAGGAATCTCCTGCGCATCCGGGGCTTCCGTGTCCCGTTCGTCCTCCCAAAGGTCGTCCGCGCCGGCAGCTTCGGAAACGCCGTAGTCGTCCTCCCAGCAGAAGATCTCATAGCTGTTGACGATGGTATTCAGGAGCTTGCGCATCTCCTTTGCTGTCAAGGTGACTTGCGCTGCTACGTCCTCCTGCCAAAGCGTTACCGTTTGATTCTTCCGGTCAATAGCGAATTGAAGCTCTCTGTAACAGCCGTCGTCATACTCGTCAAAAACCTCGGCATGGACAGCAAACTTCATGTGTCTGATGTGAAGCTGCGATTTGCGCGCATTCCGCGCCGCATATGGGAAGCGGTCTGCATACAGCTCGCGGGCGGCGGAAGCCACCTCGGGGCGGCTGTCGTTTTGCAGACCTTTGAGCCAATCCCGCTGCTGAGCGGAGAGCTGCCACGGCAGATTCCATAGCTTTGTGAGCGTCATATCCTCAGACCGCTGCGCGGCAGGCAGCGCAGCGCATTTCTTGCAGATGTGCGCTGCATGGCCTCTGCCCGAAAAGCGCTCGTTCGCTTTGTATTCTCCGCACACCTTGCAGTAGTGCCCGCACTTCTTTGCCATATTTCTTGCCCCCTGTCATTTGGAAATTCGGACAGCTTCACTGCTTACTGCTCCAGGCTATCGGGATTCAGCATGAAATCAAAGATACTCATAATCAGTACGCCGCTGTCGTTATAATACGATGCCGGTGCGTCCTTGGTAATAATAATCTTCTTGAAAGCGTCGCCGGTCATCATCAGGGAACGCTGTTCCTGTTCCATTTTTGCCTGATCCGGGATAGCGTAGGCCGACTGAATGTAGTAACGCTTGGAGCCTTTGTTACATACGAAATCTATTTCATACTGCTTGCGGACGCTGCTTCCGTCCTTGCTGCTGTTGACTATCACAACGCCAATATCTACATTGAAGCCTCTGATTTTCAGCTCATTGAAAATAATATTCTCCATCGTGTGAGTCTCCTCCAACTGACGGAAGTTCAGCCGTGCGTTGCGAAGCCCCATATCGGTGAAATAGTATTTAACCGGGGTGTCGATATACTTTTTCCCCTTGATATCATAGCGCACTGCGCTGTCAATCAGGAACGCATCGCACAGATAGTCGATGTATCTGGTAATGGTCATCTTGCTGATTGTCTTTTGCTTGACGCTTTTGAAAGTGGCTGACAGCTTGGTTGGATTGGTGAGGGAGCCAATAGCGGAGGAAAGAATGTTCAGAAGCTCTTCCAACTCCGCACGGTTGCGGATTTTATGCCTTCCCACGATGTCTGAAATATAGGTTTCTTCAAAAAGCGACTTCAAAAAAGCGATTTTCTCCTCTGGCTTCTCGAAACGGAGTACAAGCGGAAGCCCTCCGTAAAGCATATATTCGTTCCAGCCGTCCTGTTTTGTACCCGAATAAACCGACATGAACTCGGAAAAGCTGAGCGGAAACATATGAATCTCATCGCCACGACCGCGGAACTCCGTGATAACATCCTTGGACAGAAATCTGGCGTTGCTGCCAGTCACATACACATCTACATTTTCCATGCGGATAAGGCTGTTGAGGACGGCTTCAAACTCGCCCAAAAGCTGCACCTCGTCAAGCAGAATATAGTACATTTTTTCATCTGCAATCTGCTCTTTCAGATATGGCATCAGCACATAAGGGTCTTGAAACCGCTTGTTTTCAAACGCATCAAAGGCGATTTCTATGATGTGGTTCTTGTCTACTCCTTCAGAAAGAAGATGTTCCTTAAAAAGATTGAACAGCAAATAGGACTTTCCGCATCGGCGAACGCCGGTGACGACCTTAATAAGGCCGTTGTGCTTCTTGCTGATGAGCCTATTCAGGTAGGCGTCTCTTTTCACTACCATGTTTTGTTCCTCCTACTGGATATTTTTGCGGGTACACGCAGTTTTGTTCAATAGCATTATACTCGAAACGAGGCCGTTTTACAAGCGCTTATTGAACATTTTTACGTGAACCCGCATTTTTGTCCAATAGAAATGTGGAGATAAAGCGGGAGCGACCCGAAAGCCGCTCCTGCCGCCGCATCCGCCTTATTCGTCCGTGTCGAAGTCCGGCACCAGCTCCAGCTCCGCGAAGTTCTCGTCGGTGATTTCGCCCAGCTTTTGCAGGGCGCTGTCGGTCAGCTTCCGCAGCTGGGCTTCGTCCTCGTCCAGGTATCCGCGCATTTCGGTGAGGGCGGCAATCAGCCCGCTGCGGCTGTCGCTCTGGTAGATGCACATGAGGTTCATTTCATCGTTGGTAAAATTCATCATAGCAGCTCTCTTTCCGCGCGCTTTGAACGCGCTGTCTTTTTCGGCTCGTTGACGGGAGGACAGAGCTTTGCCAGCACGGAGGGCTTCTTCTCCTGCCGTGCCGCTTGCGCCTGTTCCCGGCGCGCCGCCTGCGCCAGCTCCATGAGGGAGACGGGCTTGCCGGACTTTGCCTGTTCCTCCAGCTCCGCCACGGTCTGCTTCGGCCCGTTGTTGATAACGCCGTCGATCATGCCGTAGTCGTCCTCCATGGCCATCTCCGCGTTTTTGAGATAGTTTTCCGGCTTTAGGAAGTCGGGCAGCGCCTTGAAACCCCATGAATCAACGTAATGACAGGATACCACGCCGTTCTGCTTCAGCGCCACGATGTCGCTGACGGACAGGCTGTGGCCGCGAAAATCCTCCGGGCGGCGGAGGTTGAAGGTCTCATACAGCTCGTTCAACCTGTCCTGCGTATCGCCCCTGCGGTCGAGGTTTCCCGCGTAGACGGCGGCGTAATTCTCCTTTTCAATGGAAAGCCCCTTCTTCTCCAGATACTCGGCGTTCATAAAGCGGAGCTGCGCCGTATTATCATTATCCCGAAGCTGATAGATGGCAAAGCTGTCGGCGGTGTTGTCGAGGAACGCCTTTTCATAGTCCGGCGGCGCGAAGCGGTCTTTGACCGTCTCCCATTCGGAGGCTTCCACGCCGAAGATGCCGTCAAAGCTGCGGATATCCTCCGCATCGAAGGCCATGGCCTCGGTGTTGTCCGTGTGGAGCATATACACGCTCACGTCCCGTTCCATGAGCTCCAGCGCACGCTCCTTTGTCAGCGGCAGCATATTGGAATCGGTGTAGCCGTAGGCGTTCATGCTCTCAATAGAGATGGCAGGATCGGGGACGCAGCCGTTGTCCGGCACTGTGACCGGCTCCGGCTCCTGCACGGCGATCTCCTGCACAGGCTGGGCGGTAAGACTCTCCGTCTCCTTATCCAGCCCGCGCTCCTTGCATATTTCCGCGTAATGGCGGTCGATATCCGTAATCAGGGAGGATGAGGTTCGGTTGATGGTCTCCAGCGATGCGCGAAGCTCGGTCAGCTCCCTGTCCTTTGCCCAGGTCGCCAGATACCCGAAGCTGTTTTCGCCGGTCTCAATGCCGTAATAGGCGCAGACGGCGAAGGAGATGCTCTCCGCCTGAATCTCCTCGGCGGCGCGGGAGAGCTTTGCCTTTTCCGGGTACTGTGCGTGCAGAAACTCCTTCACGGTCTGCTCGCCGCCCGTGAAGTTCAGCCCGTCCTCGCCCAGATACAAAAAGCCCTGCTCCGGCAGCTCAATGGGCGCTGCTGTGATGACAGAGGCGGCGTGATTGACGGTGACATGGCTTTCAAGCGTTACCGGCATACCCGGATCGTAATCCGAGCCGCGCAGGTCATATACATACAAGCCCTCCGGCAGCTTATCCCGGTCGATGCGCCCGTTGGAGAACAGCGCAGGCTTGCCGAACAGCTCGACCTCCTGATATTTTTCTCCGATTTCGTCCTTATTGTGGAGCTTGGAGTGGGCGATCTCATGGACGGCGGCGCAGACCGTCTGTACCTCGCTCATGCCTTCTCTGAGGACGATGCGCTGTTTGTCCACGGAGAAGTAACCGTCCATATTCTCCGCCAGCTTCTCAAAGCAGATGGGGACGGGCGCGCTGCGGCGCAGAGCTTCCATGAACACCCCGTAATTCTGCACGTCCCCCGCAAGGTTCGCCGCCAGCTTCGGCAGGGGCTTGCCCGCGGTCTGCTGCACGTCGAATACCACCACGGGCTTGTACATGGGGATCTGCACCGTCTTTTCCTCCGTGATAATATCGCCGTTCTCGTCCCGCAGGGGGAGCTTGGTGTCGGGGTCTAACTTCTGCTGCTCGATTTTCTTCTTGAAGGGCGTGGGGGCGATGATCTTAATGCCCTTTTCGCCCTTTTTGACGCTCCTTCCGAACTGATCGCGCCATTTGTTGAAGCCCGCCACATGGGTTGCGTCGGGGCGCTGCATATAGATGAGCATGGTGTTGTTGACGCTGTAGCGGTGAAAGCGGCTCATGGTGGCAAGGTACTGCCTGTATTTGTCGCTCTCAAACAGCTCCTTTATGCCCGTCTCGATGCTGTCGGTGATGTCCTTGAGCCGTTCCTTGTTGGTCTGTTTTTCAGCCATTTCGTGCATACCTCCTTTGAATCATGGTAAAAACAGAGGCTCCCGCAGGGGAATGAAACGCCCGTGCGGGAGTCTGCGAGGGTCACTTGGTGAAGTCCAGCTTATAGGAGGAACGCGCGCCGTCGTCCTCCAGCAGGATGAACGCATCGTAGGTCTTGCCGGTTTTCTCGGAATAGATACCGCTGGCATAGGCGCGTCCCTGCGTCAGGAGCGAGGAAGCCATCTTCTTTGTCAGGCTGATCTTCTTGGCGGCAAGGAAGCGGTTGTCCCGCCACAGCCCGAACTTGCAGCTCCGTCTCTCGCAGAAATAGCCGTTTTTGCTCTCCGTGACCTCTGCGCCGCAGCGGGGGCATTTGCCCACAACGGGTCTGCCGGAGGGGAACAGCACCTCCGCGCCGTCCACAGGCGCAGCGTCCCGAACCAGCGCTGCGACCATATCGCAGATGCCGGCGAGGAACTCGTCCGCGCCCAACTCGCCGAACTCGATCTCCTTGAGACGGTGCTCCCATTCGGCGGTCAACAGCGGGGACTGGAGCTGTTCGGGCAGCACGGTAATGAGGGAAACGCCCGCTTCGGTGGGAACGAGGCGTACAGATTTCTTCGCCTTTTTGCGCTCCGCAAAGCCCGTGGCCACCAGCTTTTCAATGACCGCCGCCCTTGTCGCGGGAGTTCCCAGCCCGCGCCGCTCCGCATCCTCCGGCATATCCTCTTTGCCCGCCGTCTCCATGGCCGACAGAAGCGTGTCCTCGGTGAAGTGTTTGGGCGGGGTCGTTCTGCCCTCTTTGACCGCGCAGGAGGAAACGGAAAGCAACTGTCCCTCGGAAAGCTCCGGAAGGGTGCTGTCCTGTTTGCCCTTTTCCGTGTATGCCCTCCAACCCATATGAAGGATTGTTTTCCCCTTGGCGGCAAAGGCATTTCCGCCGCAGTCCAGCCTTGCCTCGGTCTCCAGATAGACGAAGGGTGCGCTGACCGCCATAAGCACCTGACGGGAAACAAGGCGCAGGATTTCCCGTTCGCCTGCGGGCAGCGCCTCCAAGTCCGTTTCGCCCGCTGCCATGGTGGGAACGACGGCGTGGTGGTCGCTGACCTTTTTGCTGCTGCACACCTGCCCCGAACAGACGGCTGCGGGCGGCTCCGTGCCGCAGACGCCAGCGCAACACAGCGCCAGCGCGTTTACGCCGCCCTCCATATCGTCGGTGAGATAGCGGCTGTCGGTGCGGGGGTAGGTGCAGAGCTTCTTTTCGTAGAGACTTTGCAGATAATCCAGCGTCTGCTGCGCCGTGTACCCAAGCAAGCGGTTCGCGTCCCGCTGGAGCGTGGTCAGGTCGTAGAGCGCCGGGGCTTTCTCCGTCTTTTTTGTCTGCACAACGGAGGTAACAGCGGCGGCTTTGCTGTTGCAGTCCCCGGCAAGCCGCTCCGCCTCTGCCTGCTCCTTCATGCGTTCGCCTGCGGCGGAGAAGCCGTCAAAGTCCAGATGGACGGTGTAAAAGCTCTCCGGCTGAAAGGCGCTTATTTCCGCTTCCCGCTGCACCAGCAGCGCAAGCGTGGGCGACACCACGCGCCCTACGTTCAGTGTGCGGTGGTACATCACGGAAAACAGGCGTGTGGCGTTGATGCCCACCAGCCAGTCCGCCTTGCTGCGGCAGAGGGCGGAGGCGTAGAGGTTGTCGTACTCCGCGCCGTCGCGGAGATTGTCAAAACCATGGAGAATCGCCGCATCCTCCATGGAGGAGATCCAGAGCCGCTTTACGCGCTTGCGGCAGTTGTTGAGATTATACGCCGTGCGGAAGATCAGCTCGCCCTCGCGCCCGGCGTCGCAGGCGTTGATGACCTCGCAAACGTCCTCTCTGTGCATGAGGGTGCGCAGTGTGTTCATCTGCTTCTGCTTGTCCCTCGCCACGGTGTACTGCCAGCTATCCGGCAGGATGGGCAAGTCCTCCCTTCGCCATTTGCCGTACTTTTCATCGTAGGCGTCCGCATCCGAAAGCTCCGCAAGATGCCCGAAGCACCAGGAAACGAGATAGCCGCCGCCTGAAAGAAAACCGTCCTCGCGCCTGCCTGCGCCAAGAACGGCGGCAATGCTCCTTGCCACGGAGGGCTTTTCACACACAACAAGCCGGTAACAGGTCGTATTCATCATTGGTTTTTGTCCTCCTCACTGTCAGCAGTGTTTTCATCTTCAAACTCGTAATCCTCTTCTTCCTCGTCCTCGCCGTAGTCGTAATCGTCCAGATCGTCCGCCCCACGGGTGTCGGCCTTGGGCTTGCGGAGCTTGAACCAGTACAGCGCACCGCCGCCGCCCATTAGGAGCAGGAGGACGATCACTATGAGCCCCGCACCGTTGGCGCTCTTTTCGGGCGCGGTCTCCGCAGGCTCGGCGGGCTGTGGCGTGGGTTCCGTCACTTCCTTACCCGCGCACTCGCTCATATTGGTTCTGCACACCTTGCAGCCCGTGTTGATCTTGCCCACGGCGCATTTGTCCGTGCAGGAGCAGGCGGGGACGATGCTCTCGCCGTCCTTGGTCAGCGCCAGCAGATCGGCCTCGTCCACAAGATTCAGGAAATGGACGTTCTCATTGCCCTTATCGTCCCGGTCGATGATGAGATAAAAGGTATTGCCGCCCTTGGTCGTCACGGTGATGAACTGCTTGCCTGCGCCGAAAGCGGAGCCAATATCGTCCATGAGCGTCAGGTTGCCCTCCGGGGTCAGGGGCGCGGAGCCTCCGGCAGCGGCGTAATATTGCAGCAGTATCTCCGGCAGTCCCGCCATATCCGTATCGCTTCCGCTGTTTTCTGTCGGCGCGTTCATGACGTCAAGGTATTTGCCGTATACATAGCCTGTCTGCTCCGGCACGACCACCTTGTACCAGCCGTTGCTTTCCTCCAGCACCTTCACCTCCGCGCCGTTGAGCAGACGCCCAACCACGGTGTAATCCGTGCCTGGGCCGGTGCGCAGGTTCAAATAGGTGCGGACGTTGACCACCTTTCCGGACTGCTCCCGTTTGGCGGGAAGCGTCCAGCTCCGATCCCCGATGGTCACGGTATGGCTTCCGTCCGCATTTTCGGTCACAAGCACGGTCAGGGTCTGTCCGTTTGGGGTCTGCTCACCGGTATTCGTATTCTCCGGCTGTGTGGTTGCAGTTGGGTTTTCCATGGTCGGGTCGCCCATTGTCGAATCGACCATATCGCCGCCGCCTGCATAGGCCGTAACGGAAAAGACCGTCATGCAGAGCACGACGGCCAGCGTCACGGCAAAAAATCTCCATTTATTCTTCATCCACAAATTCCTCCGTTTTTCTGTATTCGTCGGGCAGCGCCGCCGTGGGACGCTTTTCCAGCATCTCCATCAGCGCCGCGAGCTGCTCGATGGTCAGCCCGTTCTCGCGGACGATGCCCACAATATCCGTGTTTTCCAGCTTTAGAATCTGCTCGTCCAGGGCTTTGAGCCGTGCGGTCAGCGATGTGAGCTTTTCCGCCAGCTTCTCGCGCTCCTGACGCAGCTTTTCAAGTCGCGGGTTCATAACATCCTCCTTTTTGCGTTGATATGGTTGTTGTTAAGGTAATCTGCCAAACTGGAGAAAATGGCTTCGCCAGTAGCTCGTGTCGATGGAAGCGTAGTGAATGGGGTCGCCGCAGTGGAGCATCCTGTTATTGCCCACATAGATGCCCACATGGGACGCGCCTGCGGTGTCGTAGGTCTTTTCAAAGAATATCAGGTCGCCGGGACGGGCGCTTTCCGGGGAGACATAGGCGCACATGCCCCGCAGCCCCTCCGCGCCCAGCCTGCCGAAGCTCCAATGCAGGCCGCAGTTGTTGTAGACATACGAAACGAAGCCGGAGCAGTCGAAGGAGGTGTCCGGCGTGCTGCCGCCCCAGACGTAGGGGTAGCCCAGATACTTTTCCGCTTCCTTGATGATGGCGGCGAACTGCTCGTCCGCCAGCGCCTCCGGGGGTATCTCGTACTTCTCATACTGGGTGTGGTAGTACCGGTTCACATACGGGGAGCCGGGGAACAGGTCGGGGCGGTTGCCCAGCACGCTCATATACACGGCGTACATGGAGAGCTGATCGTGGGACATGATATGCACCGGCACATGGGAGAGGTTGAAGTTTTCCAGCTCCACATGGCAGATATAGTAGGTGTAGGGAACCTCTACTTCGTACTCGTAGCTTTGCAGATTGCCGTTTTCGTCGGTGTAGTAGCCGATATGCGTTTCGGTGCGGTATCTGGTTTCCGTGGCGACGGTTTCCGTTAAGATATACTGCTTTTCAAACAGCGTCTCCAGAATCCCGCCTATTTCGTCAATCGTCCATTCTCCGCCCTTGAGGGCGGTAATCATGGAAATGAGCACATAGGGGTCGTGCTCGATCTCGTCCAGGTCGAAGTGGTACTCGTCGTAATCGTGAGTGCTTTCGTAGCTGTTCAGGTATTCCCGCAGCTCGTCCTCCATGACGCAGTAGGCGGCTTCCGCCGCCAGCATATCCGCATCCTCCAGCGGATAGGTGGAGGCCGCAATGCCGGACACCCCGCCCTGAAACAGCGTGGAGCAGGAGGAAATGCAGGTCATGAGCAGCAGTATCGCGGCGGCGATACCGCCCGCGATGAGGAAGCCCTTCTTGTGCCGGACAAAAAAGCTGCCGGCCTTTTTGCTTCCCTCGGCGGCGCGCTTTGCCGCCTTTGCGGTGGTCTCGGACGCTTTGACGGTGTTCCTCGCGCCGTTTCCCGCTTTTGCGGCGGCGTATTCCTTTTTAATGGCCTGCTTCTGCTGCCAACGGGAATAGGGATTGGAAGCCCTGCCGTATTCCTGCTCGTATTGTTTGTTCAGCGCCTTGAGATTGGCTTTGTCTGCGGCGGCTTCCGCCTTGTCCGCTTTGCGGTAGGGCTTTTCCGCATGGGAGCGGTGCGCCGATTCCGCAATGCGCCAGGTGCGCTCCGCCGTCTCGGTCAGGGTGTTCGCCGCCTCCGTGCCGGAGTTGTCGTCGCCCTCCTCCCGGAGCTTGCGGTGGACTGCGCTGCGGACGGTATCCAGCGGCGCTTTCCTTGCGGCGTGCGCCAGCTTGGAGGGCGGACGCTTTTTGTCCGCCTCCTCAAAGAAAAGGCGCATCGTGACCTTGCCGCTCTCACTGTCCACAACGCGCTTTTTGACCTTAACGGTTTTCCTGGGGATTTTCGCTTCGGCCTTCTCCAGCTTATCCGCCGCCCTGTCCGCCTTGCGGACAGCTCGTTCCAGCTCCGGCAGGGCGCGTTCTTCCTCGGTGAAAATCAGCCTTGGCGAGCGTTTTGCCATATTCATCACCTCCTGATGGGACTGCTGATGGGTTAAAAGCGTTATTCAAACAGAATTTCATCCGTTCTCTCCAGAAAATGCCGCTTGCCCGCCGGGGTGATGAGGGTATAGTGTCCCAGCTTGCCGCGCTCGGTGTAGAAGTCCCTCACCAGAAACAGACCGGCGCTCTTTTTGACCGCACGGGGAAAGAGCTTGCGGTTCTTGTCCCGGAAAAGATACTTCTTTTCCTCCAGATACCGGGTAAACTGCTTTTCGGGAACGCCCAGCTCCTTAGCGGTGGTGCGGATGTTGGTGCAGTCCGCAGGGTCAACAAAGGCGTCGTAATACTCCGCTTTGGGGAGGGCAAGCCGGAGACAGCGGGTCAGCTCCCGGTTTCGGGCGTTTTCGCTGCGCAGACGGTTCAGGTACTCCGGCACGGCCTCGGGGTGCGCCTCCATCCGGCTAAGGAGTGCATCCGTCATATACGCGCCGTGCTTGCGGATGGAGGGAATGACCTCATGGGTGATCCAGCGCTTGAAGGCTCTCGCTTCCGGCTTTTTGGAACAAAGGATCAAATGATAGAGTCCGGCTTCACTTACTGCATTTATTTCAATCGTCTTATCGGCGTTCTGGGGGTGGGGTACTTCAAGTAACCCACCTTCATCCGAGTCCAATCTGGACATTGCGCGCGTAACCTGGTTCAATCCGAGAGCTTTGCACACATCAACCGCAACAAACCAAGGAGCTCCGTCTTTCAGTACGGAACGTACCCGACCAAAATCTGCGCTTTCAAAAATCATAAGGTGGTTATCCATATTCTTTTCTCCTTCCTTACTCTGTAATGGCGTCCTTTGCTTCCTCCCCGGTTTGTTCGGAGAGGTCGGACAATTTTGTCGTGATGATTTTATACAGCTCCGTATCCTTGGGAAAGCGGTCTACGAAGGGCAGGATCACGCTGCCGTAGAACAAAAGCCCCTCGCCCTCGGCGGATTGGGTCACATACGAGAGCTGGTGCGGAGAGATGTTGAGCTGCTTTGCAAGAATCTGCCGGTCGCCGGAAGCCTGGTTGAGCATATACACATAGTCGGAGTTTTCAAAGATGTTCTCCACCTCACGGCTGGAGAGCAGGTCTTTGACGTTCTGGGTGATGCCCGTGGGAACGCCGCCCCACTTGCGAAAGCGCTTCCATATCTCCACCGTATACGCGGCGGTCTGTTCCTCCTTCAGAAGAAGGTGCATTTCGTCGATATAGTAGCGGGTGGACTTGCGCTGCTCCCGGTTAATTGTGACGCGGTTCCACACCGCGTCCTGCACCACCAGCATCCCGATCTTTTTGAGCTGCTTGCCCAGCTCCTTGATATCGAAGCTGACCACGCGGTTTTCGATATTCACGTTGCTGCGGTGGTTGAACACGTTGAGTGAGCCGGTGACGTAGATTTCCAGCGCCGTGGCGATATACTGCGCTTCCTTTTCGTCCTGCCTGCGAAGCTCGTTGTACAAGTCCTCCAAAATCGGCATCTTTTCCGGGCGGGGGTCGCTCAGGTACTCCCGGTAAACAGAGCGCACACAGCGGTCGATGATGGTCTTTTCCACCGGCATGAGGCCGTCCTTGCCGCCAACGATCAGCTCGCACAGGGACAGGATGAAGTCGGATTTCAGGCTCAGCGGGTTTTCATCGTCGCTGTAATTCAGGTTCAAATCCATGGGGTTCAGATAGTCGGTGGAGGTGGGCGAGATCTTCACCACCTGCCCGTGCAGGTGCTCCACCAGCGGGCCGTACTCCGCCTCCGGGTCGCAGATGATGATATCGTCGTTTGTGACGAGGAACACGTTGGCGATCTCACGCTTGGCGGAGAAGGACTTGCCGCTTCCGGGCGTGCCTAAGATCAGCCCGTTGGGGTTTTTCAGCAGCTTTCTGTCTACCATGATGAGGTTGTTGGAAAGGGCGTTCAGCCCGCAGTACAGGGCTTCCTTGCCGTCCTGAAACAGCTCCTGGGTGGTAAACGGCACGAAAATCGCCACGCTGGAGGTGGTGAGCCCCCGCTGGATCTCGATCTGGTTCAGCCCAAGCGGCAGCGCGGACATGAAGCCCTCCTCCTGCTGAAAGTCCAGCCGCGTGAGCTGGCAGTTGTACTTCTGGGCGATGGAGCCCGCCTGAAAGACGTTGTTGCCGAGACGCTGCCTGTTGTCCGCCACGTTCACCACAAGGAAGGTCAAAAGGAACATACGCTCGTTGCGGCTTTGCAGTTCCTGCAAGAGCTTTTTCGCCTCCGTGCCGTAGGTGGCAAGGTCGGAGGGGATAATATCCATATCGTAGCCGCTTCGCACCGCCTTTTTCTGCTCCTCAATGGTCATTTTCTGCAAGTCGGTGATCTTGCGTTTAATGGTCTTGATGGCCTTTACCTGATCCACGGACTGGACATGCATACTGACGATAAGGGAGCTTTCCATATCCAGGAAGTCCGCCAACATCCGGTCGTTGAGTTCCGGCGCTAAAATCTGCAAGAAGGATACGCAGCCGGTCTTGCTGCCCACGCCGAAGCTGCTGCCGGTCTTGAACTCAAAGGCGCTGGGCGCGATGAAGTCCTTCACCGACAGCCCGGAGGGAGCCAGCCAGTCCCACGAAAAGCGGAAGGGCTGCGGCTCGTCCATGTGGAGCATCCCGTGCAGCAGGCGCAGGCGCTCCATCCCGTTCAGACTTTCTGCCGTCACGCCCAGACGGCGGAAGTTGTTGAGGATATCCGTCTCGATGCGCTCCAATCGGGGCTTTGCCGCCTTCAGGCTGTCCGCCTCCACGCCGAAGGTCAGGTACTTGGTCTTAATAAGCCCGTTGTTGCCTCTGGCAAGCTGGCTTTGCAGCATCCCGGTGTACTCGGTGCGGAGCTTGTCGAAGCAGTCGCCCTGCAAGGGGATGGCGATGCGCCGGGCGTAGGTATCCCGCGTGGCGGAGAGGTTGATGAAGGAGAGCTGGAAGCGGATGGAGGAATCAAAATAGTTGAGGAAATCGCACCAGCCGTCGAAAATGGCGGTCTTGTCCTCGTTCTGGTTGAGCTGGTAGTTGATATCCTGAAACTGCACGGTTTTCGTGTAGTAATTGTCCGTCACGCGGCACACGCCGTCAGGGTACATCCGCTGAAAGGGGATGCTGTCCTGGGCGGACTTCTTTCGCTTATCCTGACGCCTGGCTCTTGCAATCGCCGTGTCGATCTGCTTTCGCTCGGCTCGTGTGAGCTTTCTTGCGGGGGTTTTGTTTGTGGACAATCGCGTAGACCTCCTTATCCAAAATATCCTGCCGGTTCAGCAGGTCGTAGAAATTGTTCGTCCTGTACGGGCGCTGTTTGGGGCGCAGGAAGCACACCTGCACGATGTTGCGGATGAGCTTCTCCGGCGGCTGACCGTTCTTTTCGTACATGGCCAGCAGGAAGAAGGGCAGCATGACCAGCATCATGCAAAGGGCCGCCGCACTGCTGCCGATATGGCCCTTGAGCAGAAAGAAAAGCGGTACGCCGATGAGCGCGCCGCTGCCAAAGCACAGAATCTGCCGTTTTGTTAAATTGAACATGACCTTGGTTTTCACCGCGTTCAAGTCCTTGGGTACGGGAACGTATGCCAAATTTCATCACCTCCGTCAGTGGGCATGGAACAGGCTCCTGGCAAGGGAGCTCGTCTTAAACAGCGTGAAGCACAGCAGCACCGTATACCCCATGCACGTCCATATGGCCGCCGAGACGCTGCTCTCCACCACGATGTTCTGGATCAGCACCGCGTAGATCGCCACGCAGACGATGATGAGGAAGCCCTGAAAGCCCAGCGCCAGCAGGCTTCTGAGGTAATTCTGGCCCATCTGCCCCCATTCCCGGTTGACCATGGTCGCCATGGGGATGGGCGCGATGGAGGTCACGCAGTAGATTTCGATCATCCTGCCGTAGCAGATGATGAAAATGCAGATGGTCAGCGCCCACATGGAAAGATGCACGACCACGGACTCCAGCCACAGCCCCAGCAGCGACCAGACCTCCATTTCCAGAAGCTTTGCTTCAAATCCCGCGATATGCTCGTTGAACGTCAGAGACGTGTCCGATATGATGATGCCCGACGCGCTGTTGACAACGCTCTGAGCAGCTTCGAACACGCCCATGACGATATTCCATGTGTTGGTGACGATGAGCACGGCGCAGGCGGTCTTGAATATCCACTTGAAGAACATCCAGGTGTCCACGTCGTGCATATTGTTCTTTTCCGTAATGAGCTGAATCAGCTCCAGCGTCATGACAAATGCGAGGATCACGCCCGCGATGGGCAAAATCACATTGTCCGACAGCGTTCGGATCATGCCGTAGATGCTGCTGTTCCAGCCCTGGGGCGTAGCGCCCACCTGTCCGGCGATGCCCGCCACGCGGCTGTTTACGTTGTCAAACAGTCCGTTCACGTTGTCCATGATGCCGCTGACCAGCAGCTCCTTCAGCCATTCGGTGAATTTCTGCCATATCAAATCCAATGGGCTTTACCCTCCTTTCCCGCAGCGCCCGCCCCGAGGGGCGGACGCCGCGAAGGATTTGTGCGGGCGATTAACCGAACAGGCCGGAGAGCAGGGGAACGAGAATGACGCCGATGAGCGCCACGCCGCCGCCCGCCATGAGCTGCTTCATCCCCTGACTTTTAGCACCGGGGTTGTCGTTTCCGTAGCCTTCCAGCAGGTTGATGGCTCCCCAGATGCCGAGGCCGGCACCGAGGGCGATGACGAGGGTCTGGAGAACGCCGACAGCAGAGTTGAAAAATTCCATATTTGTGTTGCCGGAATCATTGGGTGTTGGTTGTGTTGAAATCTCGCGGATACAGCAGGAGCCGGAGCGAAAGCTGCGATGCAGCCCCGATTCCGGCTTCTCCTTTCAAATTTTAGTTCGTGGATTCGTTCCGACCCTGCAAGCGAGGAGGCGTCTTTTCTCATCCGTATCTATATGAAAAGCCGCCGCATGAGGGCGGCGGGCTTGTGCGCTCAGACGCGGCCCGCGTCGAACACCTCATAGACCTCATTCGCTTTCGGCACCAGCCTTGTGGAGAGGTATTTCTCGATATCAAAGGCGTTCCTTGGGTTCGCGTCCGACAGATACTTATAATTGGGGTGACGGGTGATGTCGTACTTATCCGAGAGGAAGGGGCGCACGCCCCGAAGCTGCAAGATGCACTTGCCGCCGTCCAGCACCGCCAGCTCATCTATCGTGGCAAGGTCTTTGCCCAGCTTCTGATAGTTCAGACTGTGGGACACCTCCCGTCCACGGCTCTCGCCGGTGTTGAAGGTGTCGATGGTCTCTTTCCCCAGCGCCTGATTCAGCTCCTTCAGCGTACCGGGCTCCTTACCGCCTAAAAAGATGGAGCTGTCGCAGTTGCCGATGATGGTGTCGGCGTTGTCCTTGTACAAAGCCTTTAGCTGGCTTTGGGCTTGCAAGACGAGACAGGCGGAGATCTCACGGCTGCGGATGGTAGCCATGAGCTTCTCCAGATTCGGTATCTGCCCGATGTTGGCGCACTCATCGATGAGGCAGCGCACATGGACGGGGAGCCTTCCGCCGTACACGTCGTCGGCCTTTTCGCACAGCAGGTTGAACAACTGGCTGTAAATCATGGAGATAAGGAAGTTGAAGGTGCTGTCGGTGTCGCTCATGATGAGAAACAGCGCCGTTTTCCGGTCGCCCAGGGTGTCCAGCTCCAGCTCGTCGTACATGGTGATCTCCCGCAGTTCCTGAATATCGAAGGGCGCAAGGCGCGCGCCGCAGGAAATATTGATCGACTTGGCTGTTTTGCCCGCCGCTAATTTGTATTTTTTATATTGCCGCACGGCAAAGTGATTCGGCTCCCGGCTTGCCAGCTCCTTGAAGGCCAGATCCACGTTGTTCTCAAAGGTCTCATCGTCCTCACGCACCTCCATGGCGTTGATGAACTCGATGAGCGTGGCGAAGTTCTGTTCCTCCTCGGGGGCTTCGTAGTGGATATAGCCGATGAGCGCCGTGTAGAGCAGCGTCTCGGCCTTCTGCCAGAAGTCGTCTCCGGATTTCCCGTCCCCCTTGGTGTTGGCGATGAGGGTCGTGACCAGCTTCAAAATATCCTTCTCGCTGTGGATATACGCAAAGGGGTTGTAATGGTGGGACTTCTTGAAGTTGATGGAATTGAATATCTTCACCTTATAGCCATTGCGGAGCATGAGCTTTCCGCACTCCACGGCGATACTGCCCTTCGGATCGGTGACAACGTATGAACTGTGTAATTGCATGAGGTTGGGCTTGATGAAAAAGCGTGTTTTGCCGCTGCCGGAGCCGCCTACCACCAGCACGTTCTTGTTCCGCGCCGTCTTGGGGTCTTTGGGACGGTTGGACATCATGAGCCGCTCGGTTTGGGTGAGAATGACGTTGTTCTCAAACTTCGGATCGACGTAAGGGGCGATATCCTCGGGCTTGCCCCAACGGGCAGAGCCGTATTCCAGATTCTTGCGGAATTTCTTGGCGTTTTTGCCCTTGACGTACACGATAAGACGAATGAGCAGGGCGGCCGCAACGCCCACGCACAGGTCGATGGGGTGGAAGCTGGGTACTAATGAGGAAAAAGCAGTGGCGAATCCCTCCATGAGGTGCAGCGCCTTTCCCGAGAAATCCATGCCGGGGGCAAGCCGCCACGCCTGCCCCAGCTTGGTGGCAAAGAGGGCGATAAAGACATACGGGATATTGGGCAGCAGGAACTTCTTGATATTCAGAGGTTTCTTCATATCGTGATGCCCCTGTTCTGGTTTCGGGATTTACCCGGCGTAATAGCCTGAACCTTCGCCTTGAGTGCTTGCAGATGCGCCAGCACGGAGGGACGGTTCTGCGCTTTGGCGGCGCGTTTAAGCTCATATGCCGTGTATTCCTTGAACGCCGCCGTCAGTGCATCCGCGTCCCTCGCCTTAAAGAACACAAAGTATTTCGGCGGTGAAACGCTGCGGTCTTTCTTAACGGCAAAATCCACGCCGTATTTCCGGGCTATGCGCTCAAAGCCTTTGATATTGCTGTTGGTGATCTCAATGTTGGATACGCCCTGATTCTGCCCTATGAGCTGCCTCACCGTCTGCTTGCCGCTGGGCTTTTCAGGCGCGGCACGCGCCTTTTCCATGGCTTTGCTCTTCTTTTCGGAAAGATATTTATCCATCCCGGCCTTCAGCTCCCGTGCGGTCAGCTTGACGGCGGAGATGATCAGAGCGACAGTTCTGTTTTCAATTTCTTCCTGCATGAGTCATTCCTCCTTTTCCGTATATTCCGCAAAGCGCCGTCATCGCTCTGTCACCGGAGCGGTCTTGCCCTTGCCCGCAGCCTTGGCGGGCTCGGTAGGGATCGCCATAATCTTGCTGCCCATCTTCAAAAAGGCTTCCGGCTGACGGAACTTTTCCTCGTATTTCTGTTGCAGCTCCTTCGGCAGAGACGCAAAGTTCTCATCCCCCAGACCGCAGAGGAAGAATTTGCCGGCCACAATATCGTAGATATCGCCGTCCCCGTCTCGCAGGGCGCGGTTCAGGGGCTTGCCCTCCAGCTTGGCTTCCTCCCCGCAGATCAGCGCCACGGGGTCGTCATATGGGTAGACCGCCTCGATATAGCCGTCCACCGCCTTCTGCAAGGAAGCGAGGTCTGAGCCGATGCGCTCCACGCGCGGGTACTGTCCCGGCTCCACCATGAGCACCTCGATGGTGTCGTCCGGCGCTCTTTCGGCGGAGATTTCCCTGCCGTCATTGCTCTCAAACTCCACCTCCACGAAATTGTCCGCATCCAGAATATGATCCCCGGCGTGCCACTGGTCGCTTACCATCTGTTGGGCTTCCTCTTTGGAAGAAGCCTCCACGGACACGGTGAGCTTCAGCGTTTCGGTGATGGTCACGTCAAATTCCTTCATGCGCGCCGCCTCCCTCGTCAATTTCAGCCGGAAGAAATGGAAAGAGCAGCTCCGCCACTGCCTTGACCACAGCTTCCGCTTCCGCAATGGACAGCTCGGTTTCTTCGCTGTCATCCTCCGTATCGGGTGCATCTTCATATGGGACTTCTGGGCTTTCCTCAAGGTCGTCGGCATATACGCCGCGTTCGTCGCAGCAGTCGCAGTGGATGTGTACGTCGCCGTAGATGTTGATGGTTACGTTCATGGATAAACCTGCCTTTCTCAGCGCTCGTTCCGGCGCTGCTGTTTTTTCTGCCACTGCTCCAGCAGCTTGATGATGGTCTGCTGCATTTGCAGGGGCGTGTAGCTTCGGGGGAAATATTTGCGGAGGGTATCGCTGCTCAGCGTGATGCGTTCCTGTTCCTCCTTCTTTTCCTCGGACATGATGGAGCGCATGGCCTCCTTCGTGCATTTTCCCTCCCGGCTGAGCTTCTTGAGCCGCTGCGCCTGGGAAAGAGAGGGCGTGTTCTGGGAATAGTCCATTGCGTCCAGAAACTGCTTCTGCTCGTCGCGGGTGAGATACGACAGCTCCACGGCGGGGCTGAACGCGATCTCCTTGCTGTCCACCTTTTCTTGAATCTCAGGGACAAGCTCATTGAGACGAACAAACCGTTGTACTTGATTTCTGCTGGAACCTGTTTGCTGGGCGATAATTTCATCGGTTCTCAACTTCGTCCCAACTTGGGACGAAGTGAGGTCTCGCCGTTTTCCCTGATGCTTCAACGCTTCCAGCTTCATTTTGTACGCCTGCGCCCGCTCCATGGGGCTGATGGTTTCCCGCTGCAAGTTGCTGTCCACCATGAGGATCACCGCCTCGTCGTCGTCAAGATTGCGGACGATGGCCGGTATGGTTTTCAGCCCCGCAAGGTCTGCGGCATGGAGCCGCCTGTGTCCGGCTACCATCTCGTATCCGCCCTCCGGTGCGGGGCGGATGATGGCGGGGTTGAGGACGCCCACCTGCATGATGCTGTCGATGGTCTGCTGCATGAGCTCGTCGTCCGTCACCTTGAAGGGGTGGTTTTTGAAGGGACGAATCTCTGACAGCGGTATCTGCTGTACCTGTTCGTTGGGTTTCTGTTTCGGCACGGTCGCATCACCTCCTGAAAATGCCAAAGCCGCAGGCAATAACCTGCGGCTCAGATGAAGCCCTCCGACATATCGTGGCTGACAAGGCTTCGGTAGTAGTTCCCGATGGTCAGAGGGGCGTTATACAGCGTGGCTAAAAGATACTGGCGCATATTGCGGATGCGGGTGGTGTTTTCCTTCAGCCCGCCCACCACAAAGCGGATGTGCTCACTGTTCAGCTTCAAAAACCGGCTCCTGACCACCTCGGCGGGCTTATCGTCGCCGGAAATGCGGACGGAGCTTTTCGTCGTACAGACCACATCCACCAGCAGCTCCAGGATTTCTTCCAGCGTGTCCTGCTCGTATGGATAGTCTGTCAGGAGTGCGTCGTAGGCGATGTTCTCCGCGATAAGCTCTCTGTACTGCTCTCTCAGAGCCGCTTCGTTTCCTTTCGTTTCCCGCCCGTGATCCCTCCTGAACGAAGTGAAGGGAAAGGAATCAGTATCACTAAAATCAGTATCATTATTCTCAGTATTATTAGATCGTGATTTTAACGATTCTTGATCCGTGATTTTCACTGCTCCTGAATCGTGATTTTCACGGTTCAGGAATCGTGATTCCGGGGAGGGGGTGCTACTGCCCGATGTGTTATCCACAGGGTTATCCACATCCTTCTCCACAAAGTTCTTGACGTAGATGAGGTTGGGCTTGCCCAGCCCCTGCCGCTTGCGCTCGATGAGGCGGCATTTGCTCTCCAGCTCATGCAGCAGCTTTCCGGCCTTTTGGTCGGCGCAGCCCAGGGCGGTCATGACCTCCTCGATGGTGAAGATGATATACACACGTCCTTCTTTATCCAGCCAGCCGTTCTTGCAGCTCAGGCTCATGCGGTCAAGGAGCAGACCGTAGAGCACCTTGGCTTCTGCGGAAACGCTTCTGAATCGCTCCTCCGTGAACAGCACCTTGGGGATGCGGTAGAAGGAGAACTGTTCCGCTTCTGCGCCGTAGAAATAATTATACATGGCTTCTGTCACGCTCCTTTGGAAGTCCTGCGGCACGCATGACCTCTTTGGTACACCATCCGATGCAGGGGGCAGCCCTTCCGTAGGGACAGCCCTCGCACTCCGAAACGGGAGCGGCATTGTCTGCATTTGCTTCGTAAACTTGTTCTATGCCGTTCCGTCTTTCGGGCTTCTGCGGGACGGGACAGCAGCAGCCGTCCGGGTAGACGCAGCCCTTGAGCTTCCCTTTCCGGTACAGGCAGTACCGGCAGTCATATACGTTGTAGCCCCACGACTTCCCGTATGCTTTCACAATAACACCTCCTTCGCCCGCATCTGGGCATAAAAAAAGCGCGCCTGCCGACCCAAGCGCCACTTTGGGTAAACAGACGCGCTATGTACTATTTGCGCTTATTTATGTGACAAGGCTCAAAAACGCCGTATTTTCAGCACTTTTTGAGCCTTAATGTTTTTAGTCCTATTATTACAGCCTCGTCAGTAAAATGAACAAGATTGGTGAATCCATGTTCTTTTGCATATTGTTCCAGCAGTTTCTTTTGGTTCGAAATACTGTTGGATTCTCCGTTTAATTCATCATCACGACTAAGACGTTCATACAACGCTGTCATGAATCCCTGTTTCTCTGTCATAGTCAGATGTCCTCCTTCGTTTATTAAGTTCCTGTTCTCATCCCATATCCGTTCCTGTACCGGGTTCTAATGTTTCCGGGACGTATTAACCAGAAAAGACACGCTGAATGCCTATTCAGTTCTGGTATCACTACGGGCAGGCTGTTTCGTTTTCAAGGTTCGTGTAAGAAGTAAAAAAGTTCTTTACACTAAACGAAATGCTCAGAGGTCTTTTTACAGCCCCCTTACTGCATCTTTTTTGATTTCGTGTCATCTTTTTAAAGTTCCTTACACAATCTCTGTACTGACGAAACAAAATACGGACATGTTTTGAAATTGTTTTTTACAAAATACAATTTTGTTCTTTAAGGTAAAAAAATAAGCCTCAAGAGACTTTTTAATCATTTTGGAGCTCCAACTCTTTAAAATTGATTGATTAAGAAGTCTCTTCAAACTTACTACACCGGCAGCCAGCTTGTATTTTTTATACTGACGGACTGCAAAGTGATTCGGCTTTT
>ENA-OZGI01000239-OZGI01000239.1-human-gut-metagenome-genome-assembly--contig:-NODE-239-length-25207-cov-5.796795_pt1 | contig 25207 bp, 17 predicted proteins | sample MGYA00245114_ERZ653653 | MGnify/ENA primary metagenome ERZ653653 (study PRJEB26926, sample SAMN06165051) | human gut metagenome | biome: ENVO:00009003; feature: ENVO:2100002; material: ENVO:00002003...
CGAAGATCGTGGACGTGGCCGCCGACGGTCAGGTATTGACCGTCACCACCAGCGAGCCCAATCCCGCCCTGATGAACTATCTGGGCGACCCCTACGGCTGCATCATCGATGTGGACGCGTCGGATTTTGAAAACGGCATTGTCGTTGGCACCGGCCCCTACGTTGTGAAGGAGCTGGTCACGGACGACCATCTGACGCTGACCCCCAACACCCAGTATTGGAACGGCACGCCCAAACTGGACGAGCTGACCATCCGCACCCTTAGTAACGGCGACACCCTCTCCGCTGCCCTGCAGGCCGGGGATATTGACGCCGCCTACGGCATGGCCTATGAGGCTTACCCCAATTTTGAAAACGGCGGCTATCAGTTCTCCGCCATCCAGACCTCCCGCGCCTTCTTCGGCTCCATGAACATGACCAGTCCCATTATTCAGGACACCGCCGTCCGCAAGGCCATCGCCATGGGCATCAACAAGGAGGGCTTCGTGAAGACCCTCTTGGACGGCCACGGCGTTGCCGCCAGCGGTGCGTTCCCCGACGGCTTCTCCACCTTTGGCGGTGAGAACGTCACGGCGGAAGCCTACGACCCCGAGGGCGCGAAGGCGGTTCTGGAGGAAGCGGGCTGGGTGGATTCCGACGGCGACGGCATCCGGGAAAAGGACGGCGTGAAGCTGACCGTCCGCTGGCTGACCTACCCCTCCCGTCAGGAGCTGCCCCTGCTGGCCGAGTCCGCCCAGGCGTCCCTCAAAGAGATCGGCATTGACGTGGACATCAACTGCACCGCAAACCGCCGGGAGTTTCTGGCGGAAATGGGCAGCTGGGATATTTACGCTTCCGCGCTGGTAACAGCTCCCTCCGGCGACCCCCAGTATTTCTTCACCACCTCCTGCGTTCCCGGCATGAGCTACAATTTTGGCGCTTATGACAATCCGGAGGTCACGGCGCTGATTGAGCAGCTGTCCCGGGAATTCGACCCCGCCAAGCGGGGCGAGATGGCGGTGACGCTTCAGCAGATGATTCTGGACGACAACGCCTACGTCTTCTGCTCGTTCCTGCAAATGAACATGATCTCCAAGGAAAACGTCAAAAACTACACCGCCCACGCCTGCGACTACTATCAGGTCACGGTTGACCTCGATATCACGTAAAAGAACCCCCTCGACGACTGCCTCCCTTTGTGGTACAATACGAGCAGTATTGACCCAAAGGGAGGTTTTCCTATGGCCGCAGAACAGCCGAACAATATAAAGAAGCCCCTGTGCGCCGGATTGCTCGCCCATGTGTGAGTGGGTAGAGGAGAACCACGAGCATAATGACCTGAGAAGTTTGAATTTCTCAGGTCATTTTGACGTCTATGGTATATTTTAGCCTATAGGCATAGCCTACGATAAAAAGCAGACACTTTTCACTGTAGGGACGCTATGGCCTGCTCCTCGTGTTCTCACACCTTTGCAAGAATGTGGCAGAATTGGATACAATATGACTGTCAATATCAATTGCAGCAATTGGGAGGAAACACAAATGGCAGGCCCAAAATTATCAGAAGAAAGCATCCTTGCCTTTCGGGACAACCTGATTCTGGAAGAAAAAAAGCACATACACCACGGAAAAGTATCTCCGGGATGTCTGTGCTTTTTTTCGCTTTGCTGGGGAAAAACCTGTAACAAAGGAATTGGTGATGGACTATAAAAAAGCTTTGGTGGGAGCGGGTTATGCTGCCTGCTCCGTCAACTCCATGCTGGCATCTGTCAACAGTCTGCTGTCTTTTCTGGGCTGGGGTGACTGCAAGGTAAAAAATCTTCGGGTTCAGCGGCAGACTTACTGTGCGGAGGAAAAGGAGCTGAGCAAAGCGGAATATCTGCGGCTTTTGGAGGCGTCCGGGAAGAACACACAGCTCAGCATTGTACTGCAAACCATTTGCGGCACCGGCATCCGGGTTTCAGAACTGCGCTATTTTACGGTGGAAGCAGTGCAGCATGGCAGGATTACAGTAAGCTGTAAGAGCAAAACCCGGACAATTCTTGTTCCGGGCAAGCTGAAAAATCTGCTGTTAAACTACGCCAGACAGCATCGTATCACGGCTGGGCCGATTCTTTTGGGGAGAAACGGCAAACCACTGGACCGCAGCAGTATTTGGCGGCAGATGAAGCAATTATGCAAATCCGCGGACGTAGCGCCGTCTAAGGTTTTCCCCCACAATCTGCGCAAGCTCTTTGCCCGCACTTTCTATGGCATCGAAAAGGACATTGCCAAGCTTGCCGACATTCTGGGGCACAGCAGCATCAACACCACAAGAATCTATATCATGACCACCGGCGCCGAACACCGCCGCAAAATCGAACGGCTGGGGCTTGTCATATAGAAAGCGCCACATAATCTGCATTATGTGGCAGACTGACGCAATACACCATCCCGATCATAGCGTAGTTCGTCAAGAATGTCAAGCTATTGTACATATCTGTCGACGCATTCTGGTTGAAATATGGCACCGCAGGCGCGCAGGTCAGAAAAAAAGCAGCACAAATAGCCCTCTGCACCCTGTTGGTTTTGAAACTGGCAGAGAGGGTTGACTTTGTGCGCTCTAAATTGGGCATACCAGATGACTGTTCTTGAGAAAGACCGGAAAAAATCACATAATGCAGATTATGTTGTGTGCATACCAAAGCCGCTTAATGCGGGAGCGGGGAAAGCTGGAGCCATATTTTCTGCGTTTATTTGGAATCTGATTTGCGAAACAAGGAAGAAAAAGACTACGCCCGATAAAAATTGTGAAAGTTTCACCGGAATCAATTGATTTCTCTGGATCGGAATGCTATATTATTTGTGGTAACTATCCAGTCGCGGGTATTGGATAGAACAAATATCTCAAATTATCTCAATCATTTCCCCCAGTTTGTGCAAATTCAGGAACATTGCAAGCGGTCAAATCAGGGGCGACTGAATAGATACTATTTGTGAAATATTGGAAACGATCCCATGTACTATATTTTTCTGGATTGCAAACTGATAAGGTGAGGGTACTCTCGGACGGAAGCAATGTCGAACTGCCTTATCAGGCGCCTGGGGGAAGTGCTTTCCGGCTGCACAGGCCGGAAGAAAGCAGGAAAGTTAAGTTTCATATCAGACCGCCGCACCGGTCTGCACTGTGAAATAAAGGAAGGGGACTGTGTATGTGGAACAACAACCGGATGCAAGCAATGCAGAATCATCCATATAGGATCTGGCAGAGGGTGGTAAGCGCCCTGGCCTGTATGGTGATGCTCATCACCTCCTATGGGGGGATGATCCTGCCTGTCAAAGCCACTGAGCAGACGGCCTATTGCGGCCATGAGGAGCACCAGCATTCTCAGGAGTGCTACGAAAAGCGTCTGATCTGTGGTCATGAGGAGACAACGGGGGAGCCCCATGTCCATACGGCGGAATGCTATCAGCAGCAGCGGGTGCTGATATGCGGGCTGGAGGAGACTCCCGGACACATCCATGATGAAAGCTGTGTCAAGGTCGATAAGATTCAGACCTGCACCGATGAGAGTGAGGATCATGTGCATTCCGACGGCTGCTATCAGACGCAGGAAACCTACACCTGCGGCAAGAAAGCAGGTGAAGGCGGTCATACCCATGGGGAGTCCTGCTATGAGACCCGGGATGTGCTGACCTGTGAAATCCATGTCCCTACAGAGGCGTGCTATGAAGAGGTGCTGGTCTGCGATCAGGAGGAGCACACCCATTCCCTGAGCTGCTTCTCCGACCCGGAAGCGGATGTGGAGAGCGAGACGGTTTGGGAGAACAGCGTCTCCGGTGTGGAACTGACCGGCGTCTGGGCGGAGGATGTTATCGCCATTGCCGAGAGCCAGCTGGGCTATACCGAAAGCGAACGCAACTACACCGTCACCGAGGATGGCTCGTTGAAGGGCTATACCCGTTACGGCGACTGGTACGGCGATCCCTATGGCGACTGGAGCGCCATGTTTGTTTCCTTCTGCCTGTACTATGCCGGGATTTCCAGCGAGTCGGTGCCTTATGCATCTGACTGTGCCGGCTGGGTGGAGACGCTTGCCGGGGAAGCGTGGGGCCTGTACCGCAGCATGGAAGGGAATTCTCCGCAGAAGGGCGATATTGTCTTCCTTGACACGGACGCCGACGGCAGCGCCGATCAGGCGGGGCTGGTGGCTTCGGTGAGCGGCGGCAGCCTGCGAATCATTGCGGGAGACAGCGAAAACAGTGTGCGGACAGTTTCCTGCGCGATGAGCAGCGACAGCTTCTTGGGCTTTGCCGCGCTGCCGGAGAATCCGAGCAACCTGACCACCCAGGTGAATGACGCGGCGCTGGTTTCCCTTGAGGGAGACGACGGTGCGGCGCCGGCAGATGGGGCTGGCGACCTGACCATTACTCTGGGCGAGACGCTGAACGTGGAAGTAGTCGGCAAGAATACGAAAAAAATCGCTTTCACGCCGGAATGTACCCACCAATATATCTTCCAGTCCACCGGTACAGGGGATACCTACGGATATATCTATGATGCGAATGGCAATCAGCTTGCATATGATGACGACAGCGGCGGAAGTAGACAATTTAAGATTACATACACACTGAATGCCGGGGAGACCTATTATCTTGGAGTAAGTTGGTATAGAGTCAGCAGCACCGGAACGATCCCGGTTCTACTGACGTATGGAAACCATGCTTACACCAAAAACGGAAGCGGGCAGTATGTTTGCACCTGCGGAGAGCCGGCTCCGACTATCCCCTTGAATGAAACGCTGAATGTGGATGTAGTGGCGGGACAAACAGTAAGGGTTCCCTTTGTACCGGCAGTCACCCATGAGTATATCCTCCAGTCCACTGGCGAAGGGGGTGCCGTTGGCTATCTATATAATGCTCAAGGTAACCAGCTTACATCTAGTAATGGTGGGAGCAGCGGGCAATTTAAGATTACATACACACTGAATGCCGGGGAAACCTACTATCTTGGGATAAGACGGTATAGCGGCAGCAGCGGAACGATCCCGGTGCTGCTGACGTATGGAAACCATTCTTACGCCAAGAACGAAAGCGAACAGTTTACTTGCACGACCTGTGGAGAGCCGGCTCCGACTATCACCTTGGATGAAACGCTGAATGTGGATGTAGTGGCGGGACAAACAGTAAGGGTTCCCTTTGTACCGGCAGTCACCCATGAGTATATCTTCCAGTCCGCTGGCACAGGGGATACCGATGGCTACATCTTTGATGCGAATGGCAATCAGCTTGTATATAATGGCGGCTATGGTGAACCATTTAAGATTACATACACACTGAATGCCGGGGAGACCTATTATTTTGAGGTAAAATGGCATTACTCCGACCGCACCGGAACGATCCCTATTCTTCTGACGTACGGCGGCCATGTTTTTGCCAAGGACGTTAGTGGGCAGTATATTTGCATCTGCGGAGAGACAGCAGCTGCGAACGAGGGAAAACTGGACATCGCCCTGGACCAGAACCTGATCGTGGAGGCAGCGGAGGGGGAAACCGTGACGATCCCCTTTGTACCGGAGATTACCCATGAGTATATTTTCCAGTCCATTGGAGCGGCGAAAGGTGTCTCTGGATACATCTATGATTCTTCAGGCCACAGTATCACCAGTGGTGGCGGACGCGACAGCCAATTCAGAATCAGCGCTATTTTGACCGCCGGGGAAACCTATTATTTCAGAGTCAAATGGGATGATGCCAGTAAATCTGGAATGATCCCTGTTCTTCTGACATACGGCAGCCATGTTTTCGTCAAGGATAACAACGGGCGGTATGTTTGCGGCTGTGGGGAAACGGCCCAATATGTCATTACTCTGGATCAGGCCCTGGACGTAGACGTGGCGGCGGGGGAAACCGTGAAGATTCCCTTTGAGCCAATGGTTACCCATGAGTATATTTTCCAGTCCACTGGTACAGGGTATACCGATGGCTATCTATATGATGCTCAAGGTAACCAGCTTACATCTAGCAGTGGCAAGAGGAGCGGGCAATTTAAGATTACATACACGCTGAACGCCGGGGAGACCTATTATCTTGGAGTAAGTTGGTATAGAGACAACAGCTCCGGAACGATCCCGGTCCTTCTGACATATGGCAACCATGCTTACACCAAAAACGGAAGCGGACAGTATGTTTGCACCTGCGGAGAACCGATGCCCGCAGGAGGAACCTGCGGCGACGGTGTTTATTGGCGCTTTGAAGACGGCACACTGACAATCTATGGAAGCGGGGCAATGTACAATTACGGTTATTCCAGTCCCGTGCCCTGGGAAAATCTGAGGGGAGACATCACAGATATTGTGGTGGAAGAGGGTGTGACCAGCATCGGCAGCTCTGCATTTGAGGACTGCGACAGCCCGACAACCGTGACGATCCCGGATAGCGTGACCAGCATCGGCAGCTCTGCATTTGACGGCTGCAGATCACTGACATCGGTTACGATTCCGAAGAGTGTGACAAGCATTGGTGACTCCGCCTTTTCTTTCTGCGGCAGCTTGACAACCGTGACGATTCCGGAGAGTGTGACCAGCATCGGCACCTATGCATTTTACGACTGCAGCTCACTGACATCGGTTACGATTCCGGAGAGTGTGACCAGCATCGGCTTCTCTGCATTTTGCGGCTGCGACAGTTTGACAACCGTGACGATTCCGGAGGGCGTGACCAGCATCGGCACCTCTGTATTTTACGGCTGCAGATCACTGACATCGGTTACGATTCCGGAGAGTGTGACCAGCATTGGTGACTCCGCCTTTTCTTTCTGCGACAGCTTGACAACCGTGACGATCCCGGAGGGCGTGACCAGCATCGGCAACTCTGCATTTGACGGCTGCGACAGCTTGACAACCGTGACGATCCCGGAGGGCGTTCAGACAATTGGCAGCAATCCCTTTTCCGGGTGTGATAATCTGGACACCCTGGTGTGGAACGGGGCGAATACCTCCCTGAGCGATTCCGACACCGAGAGGGTGGGCAATTTTACCCTAGTGATTGGCAAGGATGTGCGCAGCATCGGCGAAGAAACCTTTGCCGCTCTGGGAAAAATGGAGCCAAAGGAGATCCGGTTTGAACGGCCAAACTATCTTACCCTGCCCAACGTTCGGGCGGATTCTCTGGGACTGCCCCTGAGCAGCCTTGCGGCGGGGAACTATTATGTGGATCCCCAGGGGGTACTCTACCGCATTCAGGATGGCAGTGCGTCTCTGGCCTATTGGCCACCGGAGCTGGCGGCGTGTACAATACCGGCCACTGTGCCCGGGGAAGATGGTTCCTCTGTCTCTGTCACCGGGGTGGACAGCCATGCCTTTGCCAAAGCGAAGACACTGAAGGATATCACCTTCGCCGCTCCGGAGGCAATTAAGGAACTGCGGGACTACGCCTTTGCAGACGCTGCCGCCCTGGAGCGTATTAACGGCAAGGGTACCCAGGATGAAGTCCTTGCGGTGTTTTCACAGGCCGCTTTTGGCATACAGATGTTTGCGAAAACCGCCATTAAGCATTCGGACAATATCACGGATGAGGTTCTGGAACTGGAGAAGGAAAATCTGAATCTGAAGATCTCCACATCCAGAAGCAGTCATGACACGGCTGAGGAAGAAACCTTCCGGTATTATACCGGCGAGTCTGCCATCACCAGCATCACCATCTCCAACCCAGACAGTGGCAAGATTCCGGAGGGCACCATTGTTCGGATCCTTTATAAGTTTGACAGTGCAGGGGCCAGCCTGAACTACAGTCCGGGGACCTACACGCTCAGAGCGGTGGATAGCAGAAATGCCTACAAGATGACGGTGACGGACAATCCCCTGACCAACTGCTATGTGATCGATATTGAGCGGCCCCGAGAGGGTGATACTCTGGCAGTCAATTTCTCCGCCGCCTATCCTTCTCCCACCACCGCTGGAGGAAACGCGGACATCTGGGGCGGCATTCTCAGCGCGGAGGAGGTTCAGGCCCAGGGCGCCGCGCTGCTCCCGCCAAACGGCAGCTATCACAGAATCAACTGGGGCACCAAGCCCGATTCCTTCACAGTGACAAAGGAGCTTACCAAAGCCGGCTCCGCTGTGACGAGAGGCGACGGTGAAGGCGGTGCTTATATCAGCGGGCTGTCCTACACGATCCGGATGTCCCGGCAGGGGCAGACCCTGGAGGGCATAGGCAAAGACTTCATCACCAGCGTAAACTTCCGGGATGTGCTTACCCTGCCGGAGGGGGCAAAACTGTCTCCGCAGCTGGTACAGGCTATTCAGGAGAAAAGCTACACGGTCCAATACGGTTCTTTCTATCTGAATGGCGACCGCTTCCTGCAGCTTTTATACTCACCCAGGGGTGCGTCTCTGGAGATCGATAAAGACGGAAATCTGGTGGCGAGCTGGACCAAAGCGAATAGCAACCTGAGCACAGAGATAGAGAACCTATCCTGTATCTTCGCCATTTCCGATGGATATGTCCAGATCCCGGATCCGGAACCGGGGAAAACCTACACGGTGACAAATCAAGTTACCGCCACGATGCATTACCGGTACTCAGCGGATCAGATACAGTCTGCTAAGTGTCAAGTGGATGTCGCCGTCAGCGAAGGAATGCTGGATTTCCATAAGGAACGAGTCGGCAGCGTTTCTTATGGTTATTTCGGTGATCAGGACTGTCTCTGGCGGATCACCGCCTCGAACCCCAGCGTTCTGCCCTATGGGAGGCTGTCCCTGATTGAGGACGAACTGCCCTCTGACTTTTGGCTTACGGGGGAGCAGCTGGCGGCACTGTTCAGAGAGGATCCGGAGCGCCAGCTGACGGTTACCATCAGCCGGGCATCCCTCTGTGCGCCCCACTCCTCCCAGACTGTCACAGGTATTGACGGCGTAACCACCGGCAGCACCAGCCTGCGCAACACCGGCGGGGATATCCCCTATAACGGACGCGCAAGTAAGGACCCTGATGCCGAAGGCGAAACCACCATTACCCTGAAATGGGGCGGCGACGGAAAGCTGCTGCTGACGCCTGAGGAAGGAGAACCTCAGACCTGCACTATTGACGGGGCCTCTATTCAGGCCGCACTGGATAAGCTTGGCTTCCTGGTGACGGCTGATACGCGCTACAAGCTGTGCTGGAACCGGCAGGGGGAAGATGGCAAAGCGCTGCCCCTGTCAGGGGGACAGACAATCGTGAAGGAGATCTCCTGTACCGCAAAGGATACCTTTATGAGGCTGAACCTGGATGAGAAAAATTACCACCCCAATAGCGGGCTATCTTCATACAATCATGCTTCTGCCTATGAGATAACCAGTCAGGGGAACCTGGAGAAGCTTAAATCAGGTGGCGATAGACTTGACCTCAACAGAGAGTTTTTCCTGTACAAGGGAATGGCCTGGAACGGGCAGGATGTGGAGCCGGGAACCCCCCTTGGGCAGGGGGACGCGGTGACCTATTCCCTTTTGGTACAGCACAGTGGAAGCGGCAGCTATGATTTGCTGCCCCTGACGGATCACATGACCGGCAGCCAGGCGCTGCTGGTGCCCAGGGAGAAGAACCAAAATGCGGATTGGAGGACAAAGTGCGAGACCGTTACGCTGGAGGATAGAGAATATTACCTGATGACAGAACCCGGAACCTACTCCCACGTCTGGACCTCCGATACCCAACTGGCAAACACGGTGACAGTGACGAAAACCGCTTCCGGCTTCGACACCCTGATGAAATGGTACTTTACCGATTACACCGGAAGCCGTACCGATACAGTCAGCTATCAGGCCTATGTGTGCCCCAGTCTGGCTGTGCCGGGCGCGGTCAGCTATTCTCTGGGCAATGAATCCTGGCTGAATGACCATGCCACCCACCGGCTGTATGACGTCGTGGGCTGGCGGGGTACGCTCATCGGCTCCGACAAGGAGATCGTGGATAATGTGGGAGACATCGGCGAGGGCCGGGTGTATTCCCAGATCCATGAGGGAGAGAAGGTCACCTACCGGCTGATGCTGGAAAGCTACATGGGAGATGACGGAAAGCCCGTGGAACTGACCGTCAGCGGCGCCAGTCTGTACGACGCGCTGCCCATGAGCACAGAGAACTTCCGGTGGAGCCGGGAGAATGTGCATATTTCCTACCAGAAGGAATCGGAAAACTACAAAGTGGTCAATGAGAACAGCTGGAATATTGACACGACGCAGGGGTCCGACCAGCAGCTTTTGAAGTGGGGGGAAGATTTCTCCATCACCTTCCGGGGCAAAGCGTATATCTATGTAACCCTGGACTTCCCGGAGAAACTTTCCTGGCAGAATTACGCTGCCCGGTACAGCACCACGACCCTGGTCAACACCTTCCACGCACTCAATATGGAGTCCTCCGTGACCCATGAACTGGCCATTCCCGCCAGGGTGCGGATACAGAAAGGTGTCTATAGTACCGGATATTGGTGTTATGATGATTTTAGTAACACAAAAACCCATTACACGGAGAGTTGGACTTCCGGCTGCCGTCAATACTATAATAACGACGATGCGCAGCCTCGCTTCGTGAAATACTATGTGTCCCTGTATAACGGCGGAGAGACGAATCTCTACCTGACGGATATGCAGGACCGGCTGCCCCGGGGCTTTACCCTCTGGTGGTGTGACAGTCGTACAGGGGACGTCTCTGCGACGGTATACCGGGCGGATGGAACAACAAAGGCAAGTCATCAAACTGCAACCATCAGCACGTCCACCCGCACGGTAGAAGGCACCCAGTATGTCACCTTCCATTTTGGCAGATACAACGGCCGGTATGACGAGGCCCGGAAAATGTGCTACCTGGCTCCTGGGGAGGCCATCAAGTTTGCCTATATCTGCCAGACCAATCAGACGGCGGACACGGATATTCAGGCTCTGAACACCATCTCCATGCCCTACTACGACTATAATGGCGGCGGTGTAGAGATTGATACCGACAGTCGGACTGTGGTGGCGAACAGCGACAAATATGCCCCCAACGACGGCGGCTGCGAACTGTGGGACAACGGTCAGGCTCAAAACGCTGGTCTCACCGGCGGTACCACGGATACCAAGTGGCTGACCTCTCAGGTCACAGTCGTGCGCGGCGGTATCAAGCCCGGCATCACCAAGGCTCTGAGCAGCAAAACCGATGTGAACGGTGTTGAAACGCGAAACCCGGTATCTGCCCTGTCTACGGACACCCTGAATTGGGCCATTACGGCGGAAAACGACGGGACCCTGGCCATTACGGATTATGTGCTGACAGATGTGATGCAAATGCCCTACGGCTTCAGCGGGAAGGTGGATTACCGGGTCTACGCCCCAGACGGGAGGGTCAGATGGTGGCCATACTATGGTTACTTGTTTGAAATCAGCCCAGGCAACAGCGATGGGATGCTCCGCGTTTCCGACCCGGCATACGGCAGCGACCACTGGACAACGTTTGTAAGAATTGACGGGCTTTCCGTTACCATCCCAGTTCACTTGAAGTATAGTGGAAACGATTATTACGGAACATGGCTGTCCATTCAGCTTTCCTTCAAGCATGACGAGGCGGGGAACCTGGTGATGTCCATTCACTTCCCCAAGGAGATGGCAATTCCGGAGGGTGGTAAGGGCGTCCTGAAACTCTCCACCAAAAGAATCGACAGCGAGGTGGAGAACAGGCAATTTGTCAACACGGCCTATATTACCCCGCTGACCCAGACCTGGGACGGCGGTACCAACAAGGGCAACATGACCACACTGACCACACCCTTCGCGGATAACGCGCTACCCTCCGTGCGAAACAGTGCCCCGGTTACGACTACTTACGGCTATATGACCAGCTCCAGTATCCGCATAACCGAAGCGGGAAACCCGGCAAACACCGCCGCCTCCACGGACGATCCCAACTACATCGTACTGGAAAACGCAGGGAAGCAGTTCTACTATACCCTGTCAGTGGAAAACACCACGAATAAGGCAATGAATGAGCTGATCCTGATCAGCAACCTGCCCCAGACGAACGACCATTCCTCCTTCCTGGAAAGCGACCCCCGGTTCAGCGAATTCAAGGTCAGTCTGGCAGAGGAATCAAACTTCACCGTTACGGTAACGGCGAAGGACGGTACTGGTACTGTGATCACACTGGATCCCAGCCAATACACCATCGAATTCTCCGATAAGACGGAATATGATGCGTCGGATTGGAATGGCACCAGCACATGGGATTCTGCTCCCGCTGATTCGACGCGCTCTGTACGGCTGAAGATTTCCGATGAAGCGGGGACGATGATCCCGGAGGGGAGCACGGTTTCTCTGACCTTTACCTGTGAGATCGAGGGTGATGCTGACCCCGGCACCGCCGCCTGGAACAGCTTCGGCTATCACTACCGGCTGAAGGGTGAGAGTTTTGATCTGGAGGCCGCGCCCTTGAAGGTCGGTGTTAAGACACCCAGCGTTCCGGAACTGAAAAAGCGGATTGTGGATCACACAGGCAAGGAAATAACGGTGGAAAAAGATACAGCGTTCTCCTTCCTGGTCTATCCGGGTGCCGCGCTGACGGGGGACTATGACACAGAGCTAGCGCTGACAGAAGAATTGGACAAACAGGAAGTTTCTTACCAGAAGTACACTGTGAAGGTGCCGGCGGGCCAGTCCCAATCCACGCCAGTCCCCCTGGCGGTAGAAGGTTGGAAATGGACAGCGAATAAGACATGGACAAAGGGCCAGCAGTATACGGTCACAGAGCTACCCTGCCCCGATGCCTACGCATTCTCCCGCTTCCAGGGATCCACTGGAGCTTCCTATACCTTTACCTACGATCCGGCCCAAACGCAGGTCATCATCTGCGACAATACCAGCCAGAACTGGGCCGTTTCTGTGACCAAGGTGAACACCTCGGAGGAGCCGTTGAGCGGTGCGGTGTTCGCTCTGTACAGCCCGGTGGAACAGGACAGGATTTCTGAGATTCCGGAAGAATATCAGAAGCTGAGCATTGAGCAGACGCTGCAGCGGGACAACAAAACCTGGTATCTGAAAGCGGTAGACACAACCGACGAAGAGGGTAAACTGACGTTCCGTGAACTTCTGCGGGAAAAGTACTACCTTCTGGAAGTGAAGCCCCCTGTTGGCTATGAGCTCTCCGATCTATCCGGCCAGCTTCTGGAACAGAAATATGAAGTTCAGGGTGTTTATGAGGTTACTGTGGTGAACCGGAGGGAAATCGACCTGCCAAAAACCGGTGGTATTGGAATCGACATGTTGTATACCGTGGGAGGCATACTCCTGATTCAGTGCGCTGTGATCTTCCTACTGACAGGCAGGAATGGGCGCGCCGCAAAAAAGAAAGGAAGAAACCAGCCATGAAGAATGTGAAAAAACTTGCCAGCCTTCTGTTGGCTCTGCTCATGGTATTTTCTCTGGCTGCTGCCGCGTCCGCGGCAACGGTTACGAACCAAACGTCGCACAGCTATGCTGCGTACCGGATTTTTTCCGGTACGCAGGCAGAAAACTCTGTTCCTCTGGGCGACGTGAAGTGGGGAGATGGCGTCAGCGGAGATGCGCTGCTCACCGCGCTGAAAGGGGATTCCCGCTTCAACGTGGGGACAGATCACGCAAATATCTTTGCATCCTGCACAACAGCTCTGGATGTCGCCGAGGTTTTGTCTGCCTATCCCGATAAGAGTGATGTGGCGAAAGCATTTGCAAATGTGGCTGCACAGCATCTGACTACTGCCACTGCCACCATTGCGGATAACGCAACAAGTGTTGAATTGCCCGCCGGTTACTATCTGCTGGTGGACACCAGCACGCCCGGACAGGATGACGCCAGAAACACCGCTCTGCTTCAGATGACCAATCAGGACATCACCATTGAGAGCAAGTACAGTGTTCCTTCTGTGGACAAGAGCGTACAGGATACTGACGGCAGCTGGGGCGAGTCCGCCGACTGGGAAATTGGTTCCGATGTGCCTTTCAGGCTGGAAGGAACCCTGCCCACAAACTATGAGGATTACGAAGCCTACAAATATGTGTTCCATGATACCCTGGACAGTGCCCTGAAATACAAGGGAGATGTCAAGGTTTATGTGCAGAACGGGGACGCAAAGACGGAGATTACCTCAGGCTTTACGGTTGCTCCCGATGCCGCGGCAACAGCCGGAGGCGGCACTCTGACGGTTACGTTTAACGACCTTAAAACGGTTACAGGCGTCAGCTCCACCAGCAAAATCATTGTGGAATACACCGCTGAGCTTCTCAGCACAGCCGTTATTGGCGATACCGGAAACAAGAACGAAGTGTATCTGGAATATGCCAATGACCCCAACGCCACTAGCGATGGTGCCACCAGCAATACCAAGACAGATGAAGTTCTGGTGTTTACTTACGCGCTGGATGTGACCAAGGTGGACGGCAAGGATGGCACCACGAAGCTGGCTAACGCTGAATTCGTACTGCTGAGCAGTGACAAGACCAAGGCTGCCAAGGTTTCGAATGGGAAACTTGTGGAATGGGTCACTGTGCCCGCTGTGGTGAATGGGATAATACCCTATTCCGATGGAACGAAGCTGACCTCCGGCAGCGACGGCAAATTTGTCATTGCCGGTCTGGATGCGGGCAGTTACTATCTGCGTGAAACGAAGGCCCCCGCCGGCTACAATCTGCTGGGAAACGATATCGGCATTACCATTACTGCGACGCTGGATAAAAGCGAAAACAATCCTTCGTTGACCGCTCTGGAGATTATCGTCCGGGAAGATAAGACCGGCGCAGTCGCGACGGAAAGCATTGGCGCTGTGACCACTGGTATTGTTTCCACCTTTGTGGAGAACATCGCCGGAGCGCGGCTTCCCGATACCGGCGGCATTGGCACCACCATTTTTTACATTGCCGGGTCTATGCTGGTTCTGACTGCGGCGGGACTGCCGGTTACCAGAAAACGGAGAAAGATATAATCTCTGGCGGATACGAAAAATCATAATGCGAAAGCCGGGGAGGCTGCGTCTCCCCGGCCCGCAGCGGTAAGGAGAATCCAGTATGAAGAAGAATCGCGGCAATTCCATGACAACCCTGTTTCTGGTCCTGATGCTTTTTGCGGGATTGTCCTTACTGCTGTACCCCACCGTAAGCAATTATTGGAACTCGCTTCACCAATCCAGGGCCATTGCCGCCTACGTGGAGCAGGTGGCGCAAATTGACAACGAAACCTTTGACCAGCTCCGGGAGCAGGCCCGTGCCTACAACCGAACACTGGTTGGGAAAGCGTATCGCTATGATATGACCAGGCAGGAGCGGGAGGAATACCTCGGGCTGCTGAACGTATCCGGAAACGGGATCATCGGATATATTGAAATTCCGGATATCCATTGCGAGCTGCCGATTTACCATGGTACGGACGCCGACGCACTGCAGATTGGAGTTGGCCATATTGAGGGATCCTCCCTTCCTGTGGGCGGAGAAAGCACGCACTGCGCGATTTCCGGTCACCGGGGTCTGCCATCGGCAAAGCTGTTTTCAGACCTGGATAAGCTGACAGCCGGAGACCGTTTCATCCTGCGGGTTCTGGACGACACATTGACCTACGAGGTGGATCAGGTCCATACGGTTCTTCCCGGGGAGATGGATGAATTGGAGATTGTGGAAGGGGAAGATTACTGCACCTTAGTCACCTGCACGCCCTATGGCATCAACACCCACCGTCTCCTTGTTCGGGGACACCGGGTTGAAAACAGCACAGACAATGCGCCTGCCAGCGTTATCACGGATGCGCCCCAGACTGAGCCGCTTGGGGCGACCCCCATGCCGCTTCCCATATTGCTGGTGCCGCCCCTCGTATTGCTGGCGCTGCTCCTTGTATTCCTGCTGTCAAAGCGGAAAAAATGACAGATTTGCTCCAAATTGTCAAAGCATCTGAGTGGCAGCGCCGATCACAATGGAGCTGGAAAAACGCTTGTACTACCGAAAACGAGGAGGAAAGACTATGAAAAAGCATTTGATTTCCGCAGTGCTGGCGCTGAGTCTTCTAATCTGCCTGCCCCTGGGGGCCTCCGCCCACCCGGTGCCGGATGAAAGCCAGAATGGGCATTGCAGCATCACCGTCACCATGCGATATAAGGGAAAGCCGGTCTCCGGCGGCACCGTCAACCTGTACAAGGTGGGCTATGTCTATGAGAACGACGGCAACTACAGCTTAAAGCCGGTGACTGCGGTGCAGCGCGTTGTCACGGAGTTTGAGGATATCCAGTCCCCGGATCTGGCGCAGAAGCTGGCAAAGCAGGTGGATAAGCTCACCCCTGTTACAACGAAGCCGGTCACCATCGACAAAAACGGGGCAGCGGTATTCACCGACCTTGATTTCGGCCTGTATCTGGTGGTGCAGAAAACCGCCGCCTCCGGCTACAAAAAGACCGCCCCCTTAGCGGGGTGTTCGTAAGACAGTTAAATTCCAAAATCTGAAAACCATTGGTTTTCAAGGGACGGCGTGGCTTCGGTCACGCCGTTTCTTCTTTCAGAAGTTCCTCCAGAGGGATAAACCCGATGCCGTCATACTGGATGTGGATGTGCTGGGTACGCTTTCCGCTGATCTTCACCGGGGCATCCACATAGATTGCCTTCACCAGTTCCCTCAGAGCATAGGGGTCAAGCTCCTCAATGCCTACATACTTGTGCGCTTTCTGGATGAACTTCTCAATGTTTTCGTTCTGCCGCTGCTGTACTTCCAAATCCTTCCGGAGCGTGATGACTTCCGCTTCCAACTGCTTCTGTTCTGCTTCGTAGGTCTGACTCATCATGTCAAAGCGTTCATCACTCAGCTTGCCCTTGGCGTTGTCCTCGTAAATCTTTATGAACAGCCGCTTCAGTTTCCGAACAGATTACACCGCCCTTGCGGGTGTAGTTGCTGTCCTCGCCGTAGTATTCGCTGTGGAGCTTTTCGCCGGAACGGTAGGCGGCTGCGGCAACGGCGGACTGTCCGGTGCTGCGCTTGATTTGGGTGACATGAAAATGAAATAGCGCGATAGTCAAGCCCTCCCTTGGCCATGGGCATGGATTGCTTCCGCAAGCAAAGTCTGAACCTCCGGCAGAGCAAAGACGGATTCTGCAAAAGCGTAGAACTCCACCTCCGTCAGTACCTTCACCGTGGGAGCAACACTCTCTACAACTGCGCCACGGGTGATGAGCCGATGGGTGCGCTTTCGCCGTTCGCCTTTCTCACAATAGGCAATGCGGTTTTCATACTGCTGCACTTTGTGTTGAAGCTGGATAAGCTGCCGTTCACAGGCGGCTTTCTCCGCTTCCAGTTGGGACAGGGATTTCTGTTTTGACATTTTGAATAACCTCCTAAAAGATTTGGATAAAAAATGACCGCCAGCATTACTGACGGTCTGCAAGGATAGCCGCATAGCGGCGCAAGGGAGCGCAGCCCCCTGTTCGGAACGCAGTGACGCAAAACACCCCGGGCATTCAGGTGCCCGGGGCGTTCAGTTTCACAGAGCGCACATACGGGGAATACCCCGTATAGAAGTGCGCCCTTAGTATAATTACTAAGGGACTCAAGCGAAGGAATGAAGAGTTGCTGGTGCCTGAACATCATGCTGTTTTTACAAAATCCAGCATCCTGCAATGGCGATCACAACAAGGACAGTCAGAAGAAAGGCAAGGCCTTTTCGATACATGGTGTAAAACCTCCTTTTTGATTTCGCGCTTATCACACATGGAACGGTAATGATTATGCTCTCTTCCTGTGATATTCCAGATACATCATGGGGATCAATATGACAGTCAGCATCAGATATAGCGGAATACTGACATCTAAAGTACGGAAAACCTTACCAAAGATGGTGAGAATATTGAAGGAACCCAGATTCTGATAGAATTCCAGCAAATGAGACGGCATGAGGCTCAGAATTTTATCCAACCAGTTTGCCATTCCCTCCAGGAAAGAGGGGAGGAATATCAGAATAAATGGGGTTGTCACCGCAAAGACAGTAGACTTTGTCTTGGCGGAGATCCACATGGTCAGGAACGCCAAGAACAGGTTGCTGATGTAGCCGGATATGAGAGCCAGCATCCAAGCTTGCCACATATTAAGATTATAGATACTTTTCCAGAGCTGCCACTGGATGACGCAGCTTGCGCCCTCGAAGCCGAGATAGCACAAGGTGAACAGGCTATAAATAAGCATGGCTCCCCAGTACAGGACTGTTACCAGCAGAAAACCCGCCTTGATCTTGGCAGAGGTAGCTTTATTCCTGCCACAAAGGGTGGAAAAATACACTGCATCCGCTTTCCATTTGAATTCGTTAGAGAAGATGCCAGCCAACAGAAAACCCAGAATCAGAATTCCCAGCGAAGGAATATATCCGGCGTTTTCCAGAAGCTGATGCCAGCCTTCGTGGTATGTAAAGTAGAAGGGAATCTCTAATTCTTTGTACTGCCCAATGATATACTGCTTCTCCGATTCGGAATACTTGGAGTAAGCACCATCGGTTTCATCATAAAGCCAATTTTTCAGTAATTTCTCACGGTTGGCGTAAAAGGTATCTTCATCGATGGCAGTGATCCTGTCAGCGGTGTAATAATCGTACTCCCGGAAACCATTTGAACAGGACTCATTCAGAATTTTCCGGATGGGTGCGAACCCCTGTTTCCAGCTATATGCGATTTCATTCTGCTGCACAATATCTGACTTTGCTTCGGGTGTTGCATTGATCCTTTGATTTTCCTGAATCACTCTGCTCAACTTATTCTGATCAACCCAGCCTTCCCATTCCTTCTGGGCTTCGCGCAGTTTCTTGACAGCAGATGGGCCATATTCGCTCTCCCCCTGTTCATTCACCCACTTTACCTCCACATTCAATGCGCCAGTCGATGATAACCAACAGGACAGCGCCATGACGGCAATGTACAATATCAGGGCGATCTTACCACCAACGCAGCCAAACACCTTTTTTAGTTCATACCGTACCATCGCTATCACCTGTCCTTTCTCCAAAATAACAGAGGAAAACATCCTCCAAAGTTGGTTCTACCCTGACGGCATCTTCTGCCGGTCGTCCCTTGGAAACGATTCGCAGCTCCGCACCTCCAGGAATCGTCTTCACGTTTGCAACTTTGTATGCCTTCAGACAGGCATCGATCCTGCTTTTGGGCACAGTACAGCTCCAAACCAGTTCTGGCATGGAGTCAATGAGTTCCTCAGCAGTGCCGGAAATGGCAAGGCAGCCGTCCTTCATCAGCAGAATGTCACCTGCGATATACTCAATGTCCGATACAATATGTGTAGACAGCAGCACGATTCGATCCTCTGAAAGCTCGCTGATCAGATTCCGAAACCGAATCCGCTCGCTGGGATCCAGACCGGCGGTAGGCTCGTCCAGAATTAGAATCTTGGGGTCGTTCAGCATGGCTTGGGCAATACCTGCCCGGCGCTTCATGCCGCCAGAAAGGGTTTTCATTTTCTTGTACCGGGCTTTCACCAGACCAACTTGCTTCAGCAGTTCCTTGACCCGCTGCTTTGCCACCGCAGGGCGTATACCTTTGAGGGCGGCAATGTACATCAGGTAGTCGTAGGTGGAAAAGTCTGGATAGTACCCAAAATCCTGAGGAAGATATCCCAACAGATTCCGGTATCTGCCGTCCATGGCGAAAATGTCTTCTCCATCCCAGCTAATTTGCCCGGATGTGGGTTTCATCAAGGTAGTAAGCATCCGCATCAGGGTGGTTTTACCAGCGCCGTTGACGCCAAGCAAACCATAGACGCCGCAGCGTAAATCATAGCTGAAATGATCGACAGCTTTGAAGTCGCCAAATTCTTTTGTTAAGCCTCTAATTTTCAAATCCATAAAGGTTTCACCTCCATAATGTTTTGCCATACCCTCTGTCCGCGATAGAGGGTATATCCCACGAAGAAAACAGATGCAGCCAGCAAAGATACCCACGCAGGAACAGAAATGGCAAGGAAAACAGCATCATTCAGAATGAGCACTGACCAGGCTCCAGCCCAAAGGACACACAGAAGCAGGGAAAGTGCCTGAGAATTGATCCGCTTGCTGTAAAGGGTTCTGAAGCAGATACAGCAGGTCACATTGAAGGGGAGCATAAACTGTGTAAGCATTTCCCAGAGAGTCATTCTGCTAAGCAGGGTTGCGACCGCATAGAATGCTGACAGCAGCACCATATCTACCCCGGCAAAGAGGGTCAGCCGTGCCGCATAGATGGAACGAAGGGTATAAAATGTTGTACATTCGATTTCCAAAGCATCGCAACTTCGGTTTTTCCAGATTTCCGGATAAATCAGAATTACAAACAGCGATCCGGTAAGCCCCAGAATACGGCGCACGGTGAAGTCGGTTTCTGAGTTGTTAAGCAAGAAACATACAAAGGCAAGCAGCAGCCCTTGCATCAGCCACCAGCGTTTCTTGATGAACTTACTCTGCTGATACAGAAATTCTATGTGGGAAACGGTTTGTTCCGATTCCTCAGAAAGAAATGCTTCCTTGGAAACAGAAATGGTTTTCTGTATTTTGGATTCATCGCAGGTCACATCAAAACGAAAGAGTTCCTTCATTCAAAATCCTCCTTCCCTAAATAGATCGTCAATAATTCTTTTGCACGTTTGATCCGGTACTTCACCAGCGGCAGACTGATCCCCAAAATTCTGGCAATTTCCTTTTGTCTGACTTCCTGAAAGAAATACAGGATGGTTACTTCCCGCAGTTCCTGTGGAAGATGTTCCAGAGCCATATGGACATCCATCCGTAAATCCAGGGACTCCATCAGGCAGACTGGATGCTCCGGCAGTTCCTCCATCGGCAGTTCTTCCGGCTTTCTGTAATAATCCCGGCACAGATTGCCTGCAATCACATACAGATAATTTGCAGCCTTCCCATAGTGCTGGTACTGATGGAGCGTGCGGAAGAACCGGGCAAAAGTTTCCTGGGTCAAGTCTTCTGCAAAGCCGGAGTCCTTGATATGTAGGTGGCAGTAACGCAATATCTTGGGGTAATACTTCCGCACAAAGGATTCGATGGCCTGATCATCGCCATTTTGCATTCTGTGCAGGAGCAGGAAATCGCCGTCCATGTTTCCCCTCCTCTCCTGTGGATTAAAAGCGCTTTCAATTAGTATAACGAAGCAGAGCGGCAAAAAGATAGTCTGAGATGAAAAAATTTTACGCTGCGGCAAAGAGAATAGTATCTTTGCCGCAGTGCATCTTACTTCAATGGTTTATTTGCATGTGTCGGCACACTTCACTTCAACGCTGGTAGTATCGATATTGAATGCACAGCTTACAACTTTTTTCATGATAGCCTCCTTAGTGCAAATCCCGAAATGTGTTGTTTTCCTTAGCGAGCTTACTGGCAACCTCCCGGCGTTCCTGGGAGTAGGGAGCGGTCAGCCGGATACTGATTCGCTCTTTTGCAATCTCAAACCACAGACCACCCTGCCCGTCATCATCTGTTCGTTTACATAACTCTGGATACTTGGCAGCATAGGACAGCAGCCGCTTTTTCAGCTTGGTATCGTGGGTGTAGATTTCTGCGGCGGGGTCTTTGGCATTGTAGAATACCTCTGTGACCTTTTGCTTCTTCGTAAGTCCTGTTTTCATAAGAATCCTCCTGTATTCAAAGATTTTTCCCGGCTCAAGAGCCGGGAAAGTGTGGCAATTTTCCGATAGAATTTGTCTGGACGATGCAGGATATGTTCTGACTCCCACTATCGTCAAATTTACGATTTTCCCGGCTCATGACCGCAGTTTTACCCCTTTCCGTTGGTGTGGCTCCGCAACCATTCCAACAAATCATGCTTCATAACCAGCTTCCGTCCGCCGATCCGCAAAGTGGGAAAATCCGGGCTGTTCAGCAGGTTGTATGCCCCGGCTTTGGAAATGCGAAGCACATCCGCAAGCTGCTTTGCATCCATCACATCGGGCATGGTTTCCAATGGTTCTCTGCTCATAAATCTCCTTCCCAGCATAAAAAAGCAGCCACGAAAAATCGTGACTGCCTAAAGTGCCTTGTGTTAAGTTGTGTGCTTGTCCAGGAAATCGCTGTACTCCCCGGAAACGAAATCTTCATAAGCCCCAGCCAGCTTCTCAATGCGCTTGCTGACTGCGCTGGGTGATTTGAACCCGGTTTTCTCGGCAATTTCCTTTAGGGAGTAACCCTCATAGCGTAACTGCAAAATCTTTCTGTCCTGTTCGGTCAGCTTGTCCTTGAACTGCTTCATGCTCTGCTCGGTAAGTACCGTGGATTCAAACTCGCCCCGGGGATCGGCAATGTCATAAAGCTGCTCACCGTTGATGCTTGCGCCGTTTTCCAGCATATCCTCCAGAGAAATGTGCTCTGCGGTACGGCTGTGATTCCATGACCGCAAGAAGTCCCGCTTGTTGATGTTCTTGCCGGTGTAATCTGCTACCTGCCGGTTGTTCCAGATTTCGTCGATCATTGGCTGCCAGTTCTGTTCCTCCACGATCATCGCTGCACCACCAGGGGATGCGATTGCAAGATCATAAAATGTGCGGTTGTCGAAAGCGAAATTAAGGCGGCTATGGAAGAATGGCTCGATGCGTATATGGTTCAGATTAAAGCTGACCAGCAGCCTGAGGCTGATCCTGTCACAGCTGCGCTGGAAACCATACGGGGACAGATTGCAGGGCTGCAGCATCAGCAGGAGAGCATCTGCGAGTATCTGGAAAAGGGCGTGTACACCATTGATATGTTCACGAAGCGAAATACATCACTGTCCAAGGAAATTAAGCAGCTACAGCTTGCGGAAGCCGACCTGATTCGCCAGCAGAATGAGAAAAATCAAAAGGAGCAGCAGGTAGCGCAGATCATACCAACCACTCAGCATATCCTTGAAAGCTATCCCTTATTGGAGATAGAAGAAAAGAACCGCATGTGGAAACTGGTTATGAAAAAGGCTACAGTGTACCGTTCGCCGGATGATAAACTGGAAGTCAACATCTATCCGAACCTGCCTAAATAAGATGCCGTCAATGCGCAAGCAGTACCATACTTTTCGGAAAAATCAGCGTTAATCTATCGACTTTTCGCCCCCTCCCATGGTATAATACCTGTAATTATCCATGGAAGGGGGCGTTTTATATGCCTGAACAAGTGAATAAGACGCCATGTTGTACGGCTCTACTTGCCCATGTGGACGCGGGGAAGACCACGCTCAGCGAGGCGATGCTCTATGAAGCCGGGGCGCGGCGCACCCTGGGGCGGGTCGATCATCAGGACGCGTTTCTGGATACCCACGCGCTGGAACGCGCAAGGGGCATCACCATTTTTTCCAAACAGGCGCTGCTGGAAACAGAGCACCGCGCCGTCACGCTGGTGGACACCCCCGGCCATGTGGACTTTTCCGCCGAGGCCGAGCGCATCATGCCGGTGCTGGACTGCGCCGTGCTGGTCATCAGCGGCACCGACGGCGTGCAGGCCCACACCCTGACCCTCTGGCGGCTGCTGGAACGCTATCAGGTACCGACGTTTTTGTTTCTCAACAAGATGGACCTGCCCGGAATGGGCAAGGAGAAATTGCTGGCCGAACTGCGGCAGCAGCTCAGCCCCGCCTGTGTGGATTTCACCGCGTCCCCGGAGGAGATCGCGGAAAACGCCGCCATGTGCGACGAGGCGCTGCTGGAAAACTATCTGGAAACCGGCGGCGTTACGGCGGGAAACCTCCGGGCGCTGATTGCCGGACGGAAGCTGTTCCCCTGCTGCTTCGGCTCCGGGCTGAAACTGGACGGTGTGGGGACGCTGCTGGATATTCTGGACAAATACGCTCCGGAAACGGCCTATCCCGGCGAATTCGCCGCAAAAGTCTATAAAATCTCCCGCGACCCGCAGGGGAACCGCCTGACATGGCTGAAGGTCACAGGCGGCAGTCTGAAAGTTCGCTCCATGCTGCGTTATGTGAATCAGAAGAACGAGCCGCGTGAAGAAAAAATCGTGCAGCTGCGGCGGTACTCCGCCGACAAATTCACCGCCCCGGAGGAAGTCACCGCCGGGCAGCTGGCTGCGGTGACGGGGCTTTCCGAAACCTACGCGGGGCAGTCTCTGGGGGCGGAACCGGCGGGACAGCCCTACGTGCTGGAGCCGGTCATGACCTACCGGGTGAATCTGCCCGGAGGTACCGACCCGGCGCAGGTTCTGCCCAAGCTGCGGCAGCTGGAGGAAGAGGAACCCCAGCTGCGTCTGCTCTGGGAAAACGGACAGATCCACGTGCAGATGATGGGGCGGGTGCAGCAGGAGGTTTTCCGCAGTCTGGTGCAGCAGCGCTTCGCTCTGGACGTGACTCTCAGCGATCAGCGGATTTTCTACAAGGAAACCATTGAAAACACGGTGGAGGGCGTCGGGCATTTTGAGCCGCTGCGCCACTATGCCGAGGTGCATCTGCTGCTGGAGCCGCTGCCCGCCGGCAGCGGTCTGGTGTTCGACACCGTATGTCCCACGGACGTGCTGGATGTCAATTATCAACGGCTCATCCTGACCCATCTGGAAGAAAAAGTCCACCGGGGCGTCCTCGTGGGCGGGCCGATTACGGATATGAAGATCACGCTGTTGGTGGGCAAGGCGCACCTGAAGCACACCGAAGGCGGGGATTTCCGTCAAGCGACCTACCGAGCCGTCCGTCAGGGACTGATGCAGGCGAAATCCGTCCTGCTGGAGCCATGGTATGAATTCTGCCTGACCATGCCCACGGAGCAGATCGGCCGCGCCATCACGGACATCCGCGCCATGGGCGGCGAATTCGACGCGCCGGAGGCCGCCGGGGCGCTGTCCACGCTGAAGGGGCTTGTCCCTGCGTCGGAGATCAGGGACTACGCCGACACGCTGGCGGCCTATACGCAGGGGCTGGGACGGATGCAGCTGACCCTCCACGGCTACGCCCCCTGCCACAATACCGACGCCGTCGTCGCGGAAACCGGATACGACCCGGAGGCCGATCTGGCCAACACCCCGGACTCCGTCTTCTGCGCCCACGGGGCGGGCTTCACCGTCAAGTGGAATCAGGTGAAGGACTACATGCACTTAGAAAGCGGTCTGAAAGAGGAAAAAGCTCCCGAAATCATCACCCGCAACGTCCGCCTGGACGACAAGGAGCTGGAAAAGATCATGGAGCGGGAGTTCGGCCCCATCCGCCGCCCCGTCTACGGCGTTTCCAACCGCCCGGCGGCTGACGATGTCGCTATCCGCACGCCCCGGCAGAAATCTGTCTCTTATACACATCTG
>ENA-OZGI01000244-OZGI01000244.1-human-gut-metagenome-genome-assembly--contig:-NODE-244-length-24972-cov-11.524822_pt1 | contig 24972 bp, 30 predicted proteins | sample MGYA00245114_ERZ653653 | MGnify/ENA primary metagenome ERZ653653 (study PRJEB26926, sample SAMN06165051) | human gut metagenome | biome: ENVO:00009003; feature: ENVO:2100002; material: ENVO:00002003...
GGCTCGGAGATGTGTATAAGAGACAGGGGCCGCCCCTGCCGTCGCCTGCCAGCTATTTCCCGTCTTTGCGCCAGGCGTCGGCGGTGAGGGCTTCCCCGAAGTGGCCGGCGATCAGGCGCCGGGTCAGGTCGTGCAGCGGCGAGGCCAGCACATCGGCAGTGCTGCCGCGCTCGACCACTTCGCCGTTATGCATCACCAGCACCTGATCGCTGATGTGTTTCATCATTCCCAGGTGCTGAGTGACATAGATATAGGAGATGCCCTGTTTCTCCTGCAGCTCCAGCATCAGGTTGATAAGCTGGGAGCGCATCGACATATCCAGCGAGGCCAGCGCCTCATCGCAGACGATAACCTTCGGGCGCAGGATCAGCGCCCTGGCGAGGCCGAGACGCTGCTTCTGACCGGGCGCCAGCATATGGGGGTAGTAGCTGACGTGGTCCGGCAGCAGACCGACCATGCGCAGGGTGTCGATTATCTGCTTCTGCCGCGCCTCGGCGTCGAGATCGGTATTCAGTCGCAGCGGAAAATCGAGGATCTGCGAGATGCGCTGACGCGGGTTCAGCGAGGTCGACGGATCCTGAAAGATCATGCGAATCTTCTGGCTGCGGTAGGAGTAATCCCCAAAAGTCAGCGGATGATCGTCAATCAGCAATTCGCCGCTGGTGGGTTCCACCATGCCCGCCAGCATCTTCGCGAGGGTCGATTTCCCGGAGCCGTTCTCGCCGATAATCGCCAGCGTCTGCCGTTCGCGCAGGGTAAAACTCAGCGGTTTAACCGCCTCAACCGTCTGACGGTGAAACCAGCCGGTGCGGTAGCGAAAGGTCTTACTGAGTTGGCGAACTTCCAGCAATGTTTCGACCATTTCACTCTTTCTCCATGTTCAACGGGAAATGACAGGCGTACAGATGGTTGCGCGCCCCGGTAAGACGCGGCGTTTCGATACACTCGCGCTGGGCGTACGGGCAGCGCGGCCCCAGCCGACAGCCGATAGGCAACTGCTCCAGCAGCGGGATCGCTCCAGGCAGGGTGTTGAGGCGACTTTTATGCGGCATGGCGCTACCGAAATCCGGGATCGCGCGGATTAACGCCTGGGTGTAGGGGTGATGTGGGAGAGTGATCAGCTCTTCGCTGGGCCCGCTCTCCACCGTCTGCCCGCAGTACATGACGTTGATTTTATCCGCCCATTTGCTGAGCATTTGCAGGTCATGGCTGATCAGCAAGATGGTGGTGTTGTTGTTCTGGTTGAGCCGCGTCAGCAGGCGAATAATCTGCGCCTGGGTGGTCGGCTCCATGGCGTTGGTCGGCTCGTCGGCAATCAGCAGACGCGGCTGGTTGGCCAGGGCGATGGCGATCATCACCTTCTGGCACTCGCCCTCGGTCAGCTGATAGGGGAAGCTGCGCATGGCATCTTTGTGATCTTTAATGCCGACGCGGTGCAACAGCTCGATGGCCCGGCGCTTGCGCCAGCCCAGCCGTTGCCACCAGCGGCCCTTGTAGGTCCAGCCGGGGATACTCTGAATCAGCTGCTGGCCGATGCGCTCAGAGGGATCGAGGCACGACTGGGGCTCCTGAAAAATCATCGACACGTTATGGCCGATCAGCTTCCGGCGCTCGCGGTTCGACAGTCGCAGCAGGTCGATGTCATCGAAGCGCATGCGGTCGGCCGTGACCCGCCAGTTGTCTTTGGTTACGCCGCAGATAGCTTTGGCAATAAGGCTTTTCCCGGATCCGGATTCCCCCACCAGGCCGCGGATTTCGCCTTCGGTCAGCGTCAGGCTGACGCGATCGACGGCTTTTACCCAGCCTTCGCTGGTTTTAAATTCAATGGTTAAGTGACGAATATCGAGTAACGGCATTATTCTACCCCGGCAATGATCGCCCGGCGAATACCGTCGCCCAGCAGGTTGACCAGCAGTACGCTGAGCATAATCGCCGCCCCGGGGAGCATCACGGTCCACGGCGCCACATAGATAAGCTCCAGCGCATCGCCCAGCATGGCTCCCCATTCCGGCGAAGGCAGCTGGGCGCCGAGATCAAGAAAGCCCAGCGCGGCAATATCCAGAATGGCCATCGACAGGGCGCGAGTGATCTCGGTCACCAGGCCGGAGGCGATATTGGGCAGGATGGCGAACAGCAGAATATTCAGCGTCGAGGCGCCATCGAGGCGGGCGGCGATGATGTACTCTTTCTCCAGCTCATCGTGGACCATGCTGTAGACGGAGCGCACCATGCGCGGCAGCAGCGCCAGCCAGACGGCGAACATCGCATGGCTGAGATGCGGCCCGGCAAAGGCGACGACGATAATCGCCAGCAGCAGCGAGGGGATGGAGAGCAGGGTGTCGAGGATATGGTTCATCACCGCCGAGCGCAGGCCGTGGGTCGATCCGGCAATCACACCCAGCACCAGACCAAACAGCGTGGCGCCGAGGGTGACGACAAAAGCGCCGCCGACGGTGGGCGCCGCGCCGCTCAGCAGTCGGCTGAGCACATCGCGGCCGAGGTCATCGGTTCCCAGAAAGAAGGAGACTTCGCCATAGCGCGACCACGACGGCGGCAACAGCTGGTAGCCGAGGAACTGCTGGTCGATGCCGTAGGGGGCGAACCAGCCGCCGAAGACGCAGAGCAGCAGCAGGCCCGCGCAGCCGTACAGACCGATCATCGCCGTGGTGTCGCCATAGAACTTACGCCATACGGTGCGCAGCGCGCCGGGCGGACGCTTTTCCAGATAAACGCTATCGTAGGGCATATGAATCCGTTTTAAGTTTGTTTGTCATGCTTTATGTCTTTTGAAAAATCCCGCCATTATCAACATCTTGCCTGCTCTAAGTGCTTTATTTTTGTATATCGCGCATTAATTTGAAGGTTATCAATTTACGCAAAATGTGTACACTATTGTGTATATCTTTTCCCGGAGTGTACACATTGCTAACCGATACAAAACTGAGAAAAGCTCTTGGCAAAAAGAGAGACAAAATCGAGGTCATTTCAGACGCTCACGGCTTGAATGTCAGATTGTCTACATCCGGCAGTATAACATTCTTTTACCGCTACAGATGGAACGGAAAAGCGGCTCAATTGACGATCGGCGATTATCCGACCATATCATTAGCTCAGGCGCGAGAGCGTAGACAGCAGTTCAGAATCTGGCTTAAAGAGGGGTTCGATCCGAGACGACAGACCGTACTGGAGAAACAGAAAAGAACTGATGCGATTACCGTAAAAGAAGCCTTTGATTACTGGGAAAAGCATTACTGCGTTCCTGAAGGCCTGGTAAAAATCCACGTGAACCGCCGGGACTTCAACAACCATATCAATCCTGTGCTGGGGAATATGATTGTAGATCAGACCACAAAGGCACATTGGCTTAGCCTGTTCGACGGTATGGGAAGAAGGGTGGTTACAGGGCAAATGTTAGGGTTGATGCAGCGTGTTTTTCGTTTCTGCTCTAACAGAGGAATAATCAACCTAAACCCAATTGAGAGTCTCAGGCGATCTGATGTGGGGCTCACCGCGGCAGTTAAAGACCGAAGACTGAGCGACGAGGAGATCAAAACTGTCTGGAATGCTTTGCCTGAAATGAGGGAACGACAACAGCTGATCATGAAGTTTCTCATTCTGACCGGTTGTAGAAGTACGGAAATAAGAACGGCAAAGTGGGAATGGTTCGATCTTATGGACCAAACATGGACCATTCCAGCAAGTGATTATAAAACAGGTAAATCCGTCAGGAGAGCGTTACCGGATGCTGTTGTAAAGCTGATGAAATCTCATAAAGAAACATCAATGTCAAAGCATGTTGTTACGTTGTCACGCTATAAGGGGCCAGAGGATGACAGGCCGCCTCTTCAGCCTAACGTTGCGTTATTTTCTGCCCAAATAATCTCCAAGACAGGAATGAAGCCGTGGTCCCTCCATGACCTTCGACGAACAGTGGCGACGCGGCTTTCTGAATTAGGTGCGCCGCCACATGTTGTTGAGAAACTGCTTGGCCATCATATGGCAGGTGTCATGGCGAGGTATAACCTGCATGATTACATTGATGATCAGCGCCATTGGCTTGCGGTATGGCAGAACCATGTGGAGAAACTGGTTGGTCATCCTCTGGTTTGATGCCCACTTTTTCTTCCCACTCCAGGAGGTCTGAAAGTCTCCAGCGCTTCGGGCTTCCATTTATCTTCGGCTTCGGAAATGGTTGTGAAAAATATGCCGGCATTCTGGAAGGGGTGCTCCAAAAGTACAGCGTGCTCCGCGAAATTTTGTATCTTGATAAAACTTCACTGGTGATCAAGATATCAACATTCGTATAAGTTGTTTCATTCATATTGCACCTCTCAGTTGCATTGTCCCGGCAGATTGCGCAGCCTGCGGGCACCATTCATGGCTGTCGCAACGTAGCTGGCCCGGCGGTTAACGACTTCCACTGTTACCTTTATTCCATCAACCACTACGGTGTATGTGGTCTTGGTTTTCTGTCTGGCGAATTCACCGTAAGTTTCGACGTGCTTCGCGAGAGCGGCATCACATGCCTGGCGAGCCAAAGGGGATTGCTTACTGCGATTAATCAGTCGCATTTCTTCTCCTTGAGGGAGGGTTTCCCTCCCAATCTCGTTAGTTCACGTATTCCGGTTTCATATCCGCCAGGGTGATTCTGAACTGCTCATGCAGTTCATCGCCCAGGTGACGCTTTGAAGATGCCAGCACGCGTTCAGCTTCGCCAAAGCGTTCTGCCGCGTCGGGTTCATCCGGAGATGGCAGGGAGTTGATCGCCGCTTCCACCTTATTGCGAGCATCAACCAGGTAGTAGCGCTTCACTGCTTTGTTCTTAAGCTCGGTAAACAGGGCGGAACCTAGCGTTGCTTTGACGGTTTCGATATCTGCGCGTAGAGCTTTTGCACTATCCACATCCTGGGCCGCCTCGATGCGGTCGCGGAAATCATCAGCAAGTGCATCGATGTTTTGAGCTGATTCCTGAGCCGTTTGAGTCGGGGTGACGTTCTCACCTGAAATATCTGCAAGGCTTACGTGCTGCGCCGGTGCCGGATTTACCTCTCGTTCTTCACGGCGATCATCGAGTTCATCCGGGGTATATACACCCAGAATCACATCCGGGCAGAACAGTCTCGCCCAGCGTTTGACTGCCAGGTACGCCAGTTGCTGGCGAGGGTCGTCAGCCCAAAGGGTAGAGTTTCGGGTACGGGCCTGAGCAAGCAGTAAATCAAGTTCCCTCGGCTGATCTTCACCTTTCAGGGTTGCGCGGATAATGATGCCGATCCCTGCTTCGTCAGCCAGTGCCCAGCCCGGGACGCGATACTCGCCTTTGTCACCTTTACGGATGTGGAATTTTCCAACAACCTTTTCCCATGGTCCGTACCACTCATAATCAAAGCGGCTGGCCAGCACGCCGCTACGTGAAATGACGGCATTAACCAACTGCGCTTCATACCCGAGCACACCATTAATCAGGTGCGTCTTCTGTGCTACAGCAAAGGGATTCATCTGCCACTGTGCCGCTTGCATCGCTACAGCCATGCAGTCGGCCTGATTACCCTGAAGGTGTTTTGGAACGGTCGCGGTGCCTTGCGCCATAATCTGCGCGAAGGTGCTGATGGCGTTCAGATACTGGGAATCGAATAGAGCCACGTTGGAGTTGATAACGGTGTTCTGGTCAGCAACGGTAACGTTAGTTTTATGCATAAATCCCCCTTAAGCCTGAGTGCGCAGCGCTTCGAGGCGGCGCAGGTCGAAGTCGTTCAGTTCGTCGGTGTAGTCGGCAGTGATTGGTGCTGGCCATTCACCTGTGTCGAATCCGGTTGCGATAGCGCGCATTGTTTTGCGGTACTCGAGCATGCCCAATTCCAGCAGTTCGTTGGATGCCTCAATGATGGCGATCCAGTGGTAGTTCTCGTCTTTGTTGACGAAAATCCAGAAGAACTGGTCCAGCGCCGCGGTCTCGCAATACATAGCCGCGCTGAGGTGATAGTCACGGTCTATGATTTCCCGGTGCAGCCTGGCGCGCAGGCTTTCCTGCTTCACATTCCACATGCTGATGGTTTTCAGGTCAGCACCGATGCGCACGCCGTCCAGTTCAATCTCGAGGTCAGGGCGAACACGCACTTCTAATCCGGTTTCGTCGTCGAAACCGAAATAGCTCACTTCAACGGCTCGGCTTGGATGTGTCAGCAACATGCCCGCGGTAGGGTGCGTCAGTAGTGCGGACTGAATTGCACTCGCTGTGGCCAGCTGCTGGCGGGTAACCAGAATCTTTTCGCCAGGGTTGTCGCGCCAGGCATCCAGCAGTTCGTCGGCGAATACGGCATCGGGCTTAACTGATTTAACTGCCTGGATCATGTCTGCTTTGGTACCGGACACTTTCAGCGGTGTCGGTTTCTGCGCTTCTTGCGCCACCAGGTCTGGATTGATGATCGCTAATTGCTCGAGTAGCACATCACGGCTGCCGCTGGTTTTAACCGGCACGGGCAGGGTGGCGTTGTATTCTTTAATGCATGCCTTCATTGCCGATGCTGTCTGCTTCTGGCCTTCTTCAATACGCTGGTACTCAACTGGGAGAGCCATATAGCTTTGAGCCGTTTCTTCCAGACTGGCTCCAAGCGGCACTGGAGTGGGAAGGGATGCGTTATGTTGTTCAAGCAACGCTTTTATCTCGTCAGCGCTTAGCAGCGCCGGCAGGCTGGCGTTGTACGCTTCGATGAACTCGCGCAGAGTTGCTGTGGTGGTGAAAGCACCCTCTGGGATCTCAGGTCCTACGCTGAACTCTGCTTCGAGGTTTTCCGGCTGCAGTGCAAGGGCGTGCACCAGATTTCCCATGTCCAGCACTTTGGATGCTGTGCGCGGGATAGTTTTAGCCACATGGCGCGCGTTGAAGTACATCAGGCTGACGCGGGCATCTTTCACCTGGGTTGAGCTAATGCCGTTCGCTGCGTGATAAACGTCATTCGGTAGGCCTTCGTATCGGCCAGGTTCGAAGTCTGCAGGGAACTCCACTTCTGGGTTCGATTCCTGAACGTCAATTGTTGTTTCCTGCAACTGGTCTGCTTCTACGGAATCTGTCTGCGAATTAGCTGCATCAGTGCTTTCGCCCGGTGGTACCGAACCAACATCTTCGTCTTTCTCTGGCTTAGCCGCTTCCATCTGCACATCGCTGGTGGTCTCCGCTGTGTTTTCCGTTTTTACGACTTCATTTGAGGTGGTATTGATGCCCGGATTGTTATTTCCACCCATCAGGCCATCGATGGAGAACACTCCAGTGCCGAGATTTTCAACCTGCGGTTGTTCAACTGGGGCTTCAGTCTCAACTACAGGAGTAGGCAACGGCAGTAACTCCACAGCAGAGATAAACTCAGCCGTCATGGTTTTATTAACAAACTCAAGATGAGCCGCTGGCGTATGGTGGATGTTCTCTGGTGCGATACGGATCAGATTGAAGATTGCCGCACGGTTCACCGCCAGTACGCCTGGTTGATTGCGTAAGATTGCGCTCCATGACTTCCATGGTTCTTCTTTCTTAGCCACGATTTCTTTGGCACGTCGTAACACGCTGGAAGGAATTTCGAAGTGGTGGAAGTCCATAGGCAATAGGGCGCATGCGATCTCAAGATCGAGAGTGTCGAGAGTGTGATGCGCGCCTTCGCCGCGATCCGTTACATAGCCACCGTCGGCATTAGTACCAGAATCTGTGCGCTGGACATTACTGATGCGATTACCGGCTGCCCACTCGCGAACGAGAATGCCGCGGTCAATGTAATCAGTCGCCGCCCAGATTCTGGTGAAACGGAGAACCAAAGCGAGTTCGTGACGATTATCCTGGTTGAACACCTTGCGAATGGCGTCGGTATAGCGCCACAGGTCTTTGGTGTCGTAACCCTTAACCTCTTCGCAGTTTTCTGCCGCCAGCAGCAGGTTCTGGACATAGCTGTTGTCAGTGTCCATCTCCAGCGCGCATATACCTTCGTATTCTTCGCGCGTTAAGTGGTGGCGCAGTTCATCGGCGGTGAACTGGGCGAGTAGCTGCTTGCGGAAGGGCATACGAACGACTGGATAACGTGTGGTTTCGTCATCATTTTCGTCAATCTGGATACCGTTATCAGGTTCTGGATCCTGATCGGTTGTAACGCCGGTCTCGCTGGTGATTTCTGATTTGAGAAGATTAAGCTTTCCGCTTCTCCACTCTTCAACTAACTGATTGCGGTCACCTGCATTTACTCTCAACCAGTCGGCCATGAAAGCAGCAAGTAGCTTTACTTCGTGCTCTTCATCTGGCGCGAATACCTGCTTTATCGCCTGAACGAGTTTCCACTCAGCATTCAGGCTGAGTTCGGCAACTTCAGGGATGTCGTTCTTCGCGAGCAGCAGTTTCTGGAGATAGGTGTTGCTTTCATCCAGAGACATTTCGCTGGCAGCCAGCTGCTGCTCTTTAGTTATATGTGACTGGTATTTGTCGCTGGCCAGGTGGACAGCAAAACGGACCGCTGGGGTGCGGTTTTCAAGCGGGACACTCTCGACGGTAGTTTCGACTTTAACAGTCGTTTCCGGTGCGGCAGTGTTGTTCATGGGACCAGTCGACTCAGCACCAGCCTTTGGTAGCCAGGTGCGTCCATCGTCCTGCAGTTCGTAGCGTTTGCACCAGGTGTAATCCACGGTGCTTTCTTCCGGGAGGTCGTCGTAGACCGGGAAATCGGTGCGAACTGGTTTGGCGTAATCCTTACCGCGGCCGGTTTCAATACCAGCATCTTCCAGCTCAACATCGAGCTGCAGGTTGGCACGGGCTTCTGATTTAGCAGTGAACCAAATCACTGCGTCTTCTTTGCCAGATTTCTGCGTAGCCTTAACTACATAGAAAAATTCCATGTGAGATCCTCTTTTTTGGATGTAAGATCCCCGGGCCAGAGATAGCGCCCATTGGGTGAACTTTGGTTTTTTAAGTAGTTTTCCGGTGTAACTTTGGTCGGGAGCACCGGACGTACGGGCCGCCTTGCGCGGCTTTTACGTTATGCCTCGTGGGCCATCTGGTCGTACGAAGCACAACGTTCAGAGCAGTATTCTTTTTCTTTGCGCGCCAGCTGTGCGCCGTTGCGATAGAGAAGGGTACTTTTAACTACTTCCTCCGGTTTAACCGTCTTGCCGCAGTACCCGCATTTTGTTGAGTTACACATCTGGATTCCCCTTTTGCGCCAATAGGTAGCACAAGCGGCGAAGAATCACTTCGAACAAGTTAAGTTTTACGGCCTGCTGCCGTCCTGGTTTGCGTGCGAAATCAATCATTCTCACCCTCGTTTGCCTTATCGCCGGCCAGCGGAACGTTTACACCTGATGCGCGTTAATCTCTCCACCTCATCCGACTATTCGTATGCCGTCGGCGGCTACTTCGTGGGCGTCCTGCCTTGGTGGTTTGTAGTGCGTCTTTCTGAAATAAATTAAACACAATGTTTAGTTTCGTGTCAACTAAATGAGTATGTTTAGATAAACAAAATGTTTATCCGAACGATTTTAAAGTGAATTTTGTGAGGTAGGCGCATCAATTTAGGCGCTGAGCTGATAGGAGCGGAACTGTGCAGGCTGGTTGTTCTTGGGATGACAGCTTGATCAGATTGTAGAATGTTAGCTCTTGGCAATAAAAAACCCGGCTCGTTGGCCGGGTTGATTTATTTCTCTAAATTAGGAATGTCAGAGCGGTTATATTTAAAAAAAGGTACACTGACAGAATTTATTCCCATGCGAGACGTACTGTTTTGAACAAATTCACGCCAAAATGGCCATACATTGAAGCCGACATTTTGTTTGGCAAATTCTTCTAATTCTTCTTTTGATAACTCTCTTTTGGACCTATATATAGCTTCGTAAATGGCTTCTATTGTTAGAACTGTTTCAGTTTCTTCAGCTTGAGTAGGGGTGACAAATCGTAGACCTAAGCTATAATGGAAAGAATAATATAATTGATTTGTACTACTATCTTCTTCGTTGACAAGTTCTATAGCTTCAATTTTCTTAATGTTGCGGAATGACTGTGTTTTTTTAGTAACTGAATTAAAATTGAACGCATTATAGCCGTCAGATAATTTAACTTCAGACTCTCGAATATTGATATGCATTATAGATAACGCTTCAATACTCGATTTCAACAATTCATTCATTATGCTACCTTTTTCGCTACAGTTCTAATTTTTATAGAGCGCCGTATGTGGCTGTTATTAGAGGGATTATCATTATCAAAACATAACTCGTCACTGTTAAATTGGGAGGCAGTTTCAGAATGCCAAATTGGCAGTGTTTTGGAGACTGCAACTGAGGTCTCAATTTTAACTTCACCAGCCAGTTCTCTGAGTTTTATAAATGCCTCAGGAATAAGAGATGCCAATCTAATGAGTTTATCCATAGCTTCAGATTGAATTACATCATCCGATTCATATTTCGAAAAGGCTTTTGGACCCCCACCAAATATCAAGCATGCTTGCTGTTGAGTGATCTTCCAGACCTCGGTTCTAATTGCCCGAATCTCACTTCCTGTCAATAATCCATCAACACATTTTTTAAATTCAATAAATATTCTTTTGTTTTCACGTAGATCTACTTGAGTTGCTGTTTCAGAACCACATGTATCACATACCGAAAATCTCGCAGGGAGACTTTTGGTTTGGTCTTTGTAAGCAACAACATCGTAATCAATCTGTGCTGAAAGATGGCCTACACCACATACCGGACATATGTTATTGATTTTCATTTTACTAAATCCCCCATCTTTATTTATCAATTAGATAAATGAAAAGAAACTGTAAATACAACCGTACCGCTTGTATTTACAAAAAACTTTACATAGTAATCATTACTAATGTCTCTGTGCATTGCTTCACACCATGAAACGTCTGTAAATGTGTAAGCATCGCATGCGGCCCATACGCCTTCTTTCGTTCCCTGACACCATTCTGAACCTAAAAATGTGCCAGTTTTGACAGCTTTTAACACAACAGCCTTAATGCCTTCGCCATCTAAGGATAGTGTTTGAACATCACGTATGCATTTTTTTGTCCATGGTTGAGCGTCACATTTTTCAATCAAATCAACTACATCTTTGTACAGGGGCCCGTCTAGTATTTTCCTTTCTTGACCTTCTTCAGGAAGGTCACCCACGTATCTGCTCAGAATCATACTTGTTACCATTATGGTAAGTCTAGTCTAATGCTAGAGGAATTTTGTTTTTTTGTGCTGCTGCTTATTAAATTTATGTACTACAGAAGCTGTTCATTCATCTCTATTGATAGATAGAGGTGGAGATTTTGTATAAATAAAGATGAAAATCAGGAGGTTGCATTCAAGGGTGGCGCACCTAAAACTTAAACTAATGAAAAGAATCCATTAGTAAAATCTTCAATGCGCTTTACCCTCTAAGTACGGATCCTGCCTTTAATGTACTTATCGTACAACTCATCCAGTTCTTTCAAGCGAATAGAAAAGACTCGAAGCATGTTTTTTTGCTCTTCTTCCGGAAGTTGGCGGTACAACTCCAGAAGTCGCAGCTCGTCTGGCTTGAGTCCACCTTTTTCATCGACTTCTTGGCCAAGAACCCACTCGAGACTGACTCCTAGCGCGTCTGCCAGTTTGATAGCTGAGCTTTTCCCGATTGTGCCGCGAACAAACCAGTTATTGACGGACTGAGCGCTGACTCCGCAGATGCGAGCAATGTCAGCTTTAGTTAGTTTTTTCAACTCAAGTATTTCATTGAGCCGCTGCACCTGAGGGTGTTCTGTCTGATGAGTTTTTTCTTTCATAACAAAATTCTAAACCAAAAGTTTATTACCTCAATATTCAAAATGTTGACATTCAAATAAACTAAATGTTTAATCATCATCTTACCGAAGGAGATGATAATGAACGCAATAGATAAAGCTATTTCTAAAGCAGGTACTGCATCACGCTTAGCAGGATTGCTAGCTGTTAGCGCGATGACTGTCAGTCATTGGCGGAATCGGTATCACGGTGTAGTACCGGCTGATAGGGTTCTGCAAATCTATGAAGTTACAGGCGTGACACCTCACGAACTACGCCCCGATCTCTACCCTAATACCACTGACGGTTTACCTAAACAGGAGCCTTAACAATGCAAACTGTTTCATTTCAACAGAGTAGCAGAGCTTACTCTAATTCACTGATATTCCAGTGTCATCAAAGCGAATCGGCAGTGAAGGATATCGATCATCGCGATATCTGCTCAGCGGTACGAGCTTGGGCGGCGGCAGAAGGGCGCGTAGCTGTTGCACTTCAGATCCAGGAAGCGGCGGAAGAACTTCAACTTGATGGCGTGGATTTCTCAGGCCAGGCAGATGTCTGGAACGTGAAGCTGTTCCGTTGGTTGGACAATAAAGACGATTCCGCATCCTACCGTAGAAACGTCGAGCAACTGTTGCCCGCGATTATGTCTGTATTGCCGCTTCGATACCGCGACCGTGTCGTAAAGAACGACTCGTTTGCTTACCGAATGGCCCGGCTGGAAAAAGAGGTAAGTGAGGCGAAGCAAGCTCTGATGCTCGATGCACCGAAGAAGGAAAAACTGAAGGAGTTAGGCGAGGGGATTTTCGAAATGTTCAGGATCGATCCGGACCTTACGGCGCCGCTGCTGGCGATGGTCACAACCATGCTGGGGGCAATGTGAACACTTCAGAAAAGGCGAAAGCCGCGGTGCTCGAACACCAACGGCTTTCAGGTGCAAAAACGGAGTGTAATTGCGGAGCCAAGTATGTCAAACACAGCTGAAATTATCAATTTCCCCCACAGAACCGAACAACCGGGAGGTCGTATGGCCGACCTGTCGAACGGGTACACCAAGGTCGCTAACGAGATCCAACAGCTCAAGCCTCGTCTGAGAATGTCAGCCGGGAGTGGCAGTGTTTTGAGGCGGTGATCTGGCTTACCTACGGCTGGAACAAGAAACAGGACCGCGTTACGAACACGGTGATCGCTGAGCTTACAGGGCTGAGTGATTCGCATGTTTCTGATGCGCTCAAATCGCTCGCAGAACGCAAAATTATCTTCAGTCAAAAGCAGGGAGTGATGAAAACTGTCGGTATAAATACTGACCTTTTCGCCTGGGTTTTAGACAAACCGAAAACGGGAAAAGTCTTCCCGAAATCGGGAAAAGTGTTACCGAAAACGGGAAAAACCTTCCCGGAAACGGTAGACACCCAAGACTATAACAAAAACAATATTAAAATATCCTCGTCTCGGAATTCTGACGAATCCCGAAACCAGAAAACTCAAAAGTTTCTCTCTCGTCATCCAGAAGCTGCCGCCGGGATATACACTCCGGCAGGTAAATCATGGGGATCCGCTGACGACCTCAAGGCCGCTCGCTGGATTTACGACAGGCTTCTCACCGTCAATGCATCGCTATCCGAACCCAACTGGGCTGAATGGGCAAATACCATCAGGCTGATGCGTGTCCAGGACAATCGTACTCACTACGAAATCTGTGACCTGTTCCAGTGGGCTAACCGGGACGAATTCTGGAAAGACAACATCCTGAGCCCTTCGAGTCTGCGCAAGCAGTGGGATCAGCTCACCACCAAACGGCTGCGTGCTACCGGAGCGGTAAAACCTTCCCGGGGCGGCATTGACCTGCATAACACCGACTGGATTGACGGGGTGCTGGAATGAAAAATCTAGCCGAAAGCATTCGCAATTTTGACCGGGAACAGGCTCGTCGCGTGGCGCACAACCTGCCTGAGCAGTACACTGAACGCGAACAAACGCAGCAGGTGGCGCAGATTATCAACGGGCTATTCCTACAGCTGGCGGCCGCGTTTCCGGCAAGCCTGGTTAATCGCAGCCAGGAAGACGTGAACGAGATCCGCCGGCAGTGGGTGCTGGCCTTCAAAGAAAACGGGATCATCACCATGGAACAGGTTGAAGCGGGCATGCGCATGGTACGCCGACAGGAGCGCCCATTTCTGCCTTCGCCAGGCCAGTTCATCAAGTGGTGCAGGGAAGGGCGCTGCGTGCTGGGGATCACCACTGCTGACGTCATGGCTGAATACTGGAAGTGGCGTAAGCTGGTATTCCGGTACCCGAGCAGTGAGCAGTATCCGTGGCCAAAGCCGATTTTTTACCATATCTGCCTCGAGCTACGGCGCCGCGGAACTGATGGCCAACTGAGCCAGAAAGAGCTTGAGCGTGAAGCCAGCGACATCCTAGATATGTGGGAAAAGCGGGTGCTGGCTGGGAAGCCGATTCCGCCTGTTCGACGGGCTCTGGCAGCGCCGGTATCGCCGAAGGGGCCGACACCGGCAGAGCTTTTGAAAGCTAAATATCAGCGGATGAAAGCTGATGGCAGGGCATAGTGAGGAAATGGTCTGTTATGAGCTGTGAGTTCAACGGGTCGATGCAACGCTATCCTTAATCAAGGGGGACGTTGTCATGAAACGAAGAACTCGGATTAACTACACGCCAGAGCAGAAGGCAATTATCTGGGACAGATATAAGCAAGGTGATTCTCTACATGATATCGCCAGAATGTTCGACAGATATCATTCTTCCATTATGCCCACTATCCACCAGACAGGCGGCTATCGTCCTCCCGTGCGAAAACGGCACCGATTAGCGCTTTCGCTTGATGAAAGAGAGGAGATATCCAGAGGGCTGGTAGCAAAACTCAGTATCAGGGATATCGCCGCCAAATTATCAAGAGCGCCCTCAACGATTAGCCGCGAGGTCAGGAGGCACGGTGGTGCAAAACAATACCGTGCAGCAAAAGCCGATGCTACTGCGTGGGAAAATGCACTGAGACCAAAACCTTGCAAGCTAATTGAAAGCCCCGCATTGTGTAAAATCATTGCAGAGAAGATGCATCAGGACTGGTCGCCGGAACAGATCGCCGGTTGGCTGAAACGCTGTTATCCGGATAATCAGGAAATGCATGTGTCACACGAAACGATTTACAAAACGCTTTTTATACAAACCCGGGGAGCATTAAAAAAAGAGCTGCAGCAATGCCTCAGAAGCGGAAGAGCAGTGCGTAGATCCAGAACGTCATCGCTTAAAGGGAAAGGATTAGGGTCAATCCCGAACACGATACCTATCAGCGAAAGGCCACCAGAGGCGGCTGACAGAGCCATCCCAGGTCACTGGGAAGGTGACTTGATTCAGGGCTCGAAAAACTCCTATATCATCACCCTCGTAGAACGTCATTCTCGTTTTGTTATGCTGGCGAAGATCAGAGACAACAAGACCATAACGGTTATATCTGCACTCATCAGACAAGCCCGGGAATTACCTGCTGAGCTTTATAAAACATTAACTTGGGATCGTGGCGCTGAAATGACCAGCCACACACGATTTACTATAGCGACAGACATTCAGATTTATTTTTGTGATCCTCAATCTCCCTGGCAACGTGGCTCAAATGAAAATACGAACAGATTGCTCAGACAATATTTTCCAAAAGGAACTGACTTATCGGTTCACAGCCAGCAAAGACTTAACAGTGTTGCCAGACAGCTCAACGAAAGGCCGAGAAAAACGCTAGACTATGAATCACCCGCAGAACGGTTCAATCAATGTGTTGCATCCATCGGTTGAACTCACAGCGAGAAGCGGACATTGGCAGTTATTGTTGATCTCGCGATGTTTTTTTAAAAATAGCATGCCGAAGGTATGCCGAATAAAATCAGCTCTTTGCAGGCGGTCAAATTCAGTGTGCCACTTCAGTTCAATGAAGAGGTACTTACGTAAACTCTTTAAGAAGTTAATGCATCATGGCGCAATCGTTCAGAATGAAAAACGGAGAAAGGGTATTTTATTTATTCCTGAGAAAATGACACTGAAAACGATTACCGTCGTTACAGTCGAGTATTTGATGAATGTGAGAAAAATTCAATCAAATTAGTAAGTTAAAGAAATATGGCATTAACTAATTAACGCCCATAAAATAAGCGCCTCTACGGGCGCTTTTCTTGGTGAGGGAGGTACTTAACTTATCACCACCGGAGGATCCTGTTCAGGAAATACCTTTTAACTTCGGGTTTAAGGAGAGAACTGAACTCCCACGCAAGTGCATAGCCTCCATCACTGCCTGCTTCATTTTCGAAACCACAGGTCTGGAAATAGCTGACGTGATTATCCAATAGGTAGTCATGCACCTCGACAAAAAAATCCTCGAAATTTACATCGTAATAACACTCTGACAGGCGTTGTGACTCCATGTGACGCGCCCGCTTTGTCTGACCATTTTCGGCGCAGAACACACCATCTAGATAGCTTATAGCGCTTTTTTCAATGCTTTTGAGCTGAGCTTCCGTTGTGCTTTGCTGGCACTGAAAGGCGCAGAACAGGTAGAAATTAGGGTTGTTGGTGCCGTATGAGCGGGATGTTAAATCGCCCATCGTAATTCCTACTTTCGCAAAGCTGAGGTCTCTGCTGTCAGCACCCACGTAAAACCATTTGTTGGGAGACTCAAAGTTCAACTTATCACGTTCCATGACTGCTGCCATTTTATAGTCGTCATTAGGAATTTGCAGGTCGTATATCTGTTGTGGCTTTTTCATGGTTCCCTCTATGCATTGTTGTTTGAAGTCTAATCAAAGTAAAAAAACTGCCTGATATAACAAAATATAAATCAGCTCAGGAAGGTGCCAACGTTCACCAGATCATGACCGGGTTTGCGCGCCAGCCAGATGTAACCTTGGCGGTTGAAGCGCTCCCGGATTTGCTAAAAGGGCTGGCCAGGTGGCTGGGCGCACTGGTTATGTTAAACCGACGGGCCATGAACTGGCCCGGGAAATCTATGGGATTATCGTAGACCGTCCAGAGTTCAAGATTTGTCGATGTGTCATTTACCATTCTACTTCAAACTCGCCTTCGCGCAGTTCGCACTTGCCCTCAATAATTTCCCACGCATGAGTCATGCCCATATTCATCAACTCAATGGTACGCTCGCGGTCATCGGAATAAGCGCCAACAAATATGACGTATTCCAGTTTAGGTTCTCCAAATTCAGGCGAGCAGCCGAAATCATGGAAAGCAGCTTGCCATTGAGTACCTTCTTCATCTGGCAAATGGAAAAGTTGCATAGGGCGTTCACCTGGTTCGAACTCAATAAAGCTCGCTGAACCAGCCGGGGAAGTGAGTACCCGAACATGGCCATCAAAAAAATAATTGCGGGCGCTTCTCAAGCCTTCCACATAAAACAACCGGCCATCTGATAGTTGTTTCAAGACCAGATACACCTCACGTCGCTGAATACTCATTGTTATTCCTGTGGTTATGGGCATGAAGGATATTAAGTATGCCCATGCGAAAACCTGGGAGAAAGCAAAAGAGGTATAGCCTGCAGAAGAAATTTTCATTTATTTGACCGATGCCCCGATCTCGATCATTTTGGCCACAACCTTGTCCAGTTTCTCGTTACTCAGCGTCAACGTCGCCAAGCATTGGCGCCAGGGCGATCACATCCACGTCATTATTGCGGGTAGGCAAGAGTGTTTACGTGAGCCGTCCGGCAGGTCGTGTCGTGGAGTGACACTACAAATGCATTGATGCGGAAACATCTGACAGAACAATCGAAAACTTGACCTGCTCCCTTATTGTTTGATTCAAGGTAAATTAAGCAACTTCCTCTCCCGTCAAAGAGCGGGCGAACTCATCGAGCATAAAGTCCGCTGTGAGCGAGCAGCGGAAGTTGGAACTTCTCTGCCAACAAAAAATGGCTACCGAAGCCATATCGATTCGTATTTTTCGTTTAGTCCAAAATGGCTCATTGGAACTAGAGGTGTGTGACATACTACGCTCAAGTGTCCCCGAGAGCATCACGGAACCAGTGGATTGGTCTTAAGTAAAGTTTACCGGCAGAGTTTTTTAAGACCCCAAGGTATTGCTTCGCTCTATGGTGGGCCGATTCCCCTCACAGGCAAACCTGCAAGCTTCGTTGAATTGCCAGAAATGGAGTTTAGAGCCTGACTTTGTGCCTCTGGTGGCGAGGTGGTTATTTAGCGCGCTCATGCAGAGCTGAATTCCTAAATCATCATTTAATAATGACGGAAAACTGCCGATAATATTCAAATATCACGCAGAGACAGGTACGCTTAAACATAACGCTATCCCAATTTAAGGAAGATAAATGACATCGTTTATAGTGGGGCAAAAATTTCACTCGGTAGGGAATGGCACTTTTAAATCAGGTGTAGTAATGAGCCTGGATACAAGAGAGGCTTTCCAATGGGTTTATGATTGTGGCTCCACAAGCATGACTACGCTAAATCGAGTATTAGGGGCAATAACCCGGCGCGGATGGCCAGAATCCATTGATATGTTAGTGCTATCGCATTTCGATAATGATCACGTTAACGGCGTTGAAGAGATTCTGAGGCACTGTCGCGTTAAAACTCTTGTCCTCCCATTTTCAGAATGGGCGCAAACCGTGCGCGAGATTTCGGTTATGGGCAAAAAGGGTACTTCACCGTCAACAGCGCTCATGCAGCTCAATCCAGTTAAATGGCTGACATCAAGAAATTTTGATGCTCATGTCGAAGAGATTGTATTGGTTCAGGGGGGAACCGAAACTTCACCTGTTCCCTATGGTGACGATGCGCCTGAACCGGAACCGGGAGATTTTCAGCGAGATGATGATGTCAGACGTTTCAGTCAGAACTACTTTTCTTTAGGTTCGGCTTTGACCGGTGCCTCAAGAATTCGAATTCTCCGCCATGATCGATCTATTCAAGCCTTAAACAGGGAGTTTGAGTTCGTCTTTTATAATGCAGAAAAAGACTTTAACGCCCTAGGGTTGATAGAACAGCGAAGCGGACAATGGTATGCAAAACACTCAGGCAATCTCTTATCTGATGTCAAAACAGATATCCAAAACACTATCATGAGTATTAACCTACACCAGCCGTTATCGACAATGCCTGCAGGCTGGAGGAAAACTCTGAAGAATTGCTATGAAAGCCATTTTGGTCATACTGGTAAGGCTAAAAATAATATTTCGCTATGTATGTATGCTGCACCTATCAGAGCAACCCCCAGTCAATTTCATGTGAGGGATTATCATCGCATCACCTTGCACGCGAATAATCCGACTGTCCGGCTGGCCACACTCTGTACTGGCGATATTCATCTTACTTCATCAGTGATTTCAGATATCCAAAACCATTTGGGAACGCAACGCTGGGACAGAATTGGTTTGGTGCAGGTTCCTCACCATGGCTCTCAACATTCGTGGGAACCAGGTAATGCGGGCTTACTAGCCCCTGCGCAATTTGTACATTGCGCATCGGGCACAAAGCACCACCCACATCCACTCGTGCAGGCAGATCTCCGCAGTTCTTCTGTTCATACCGCAGACCGTAAGCAAAGTGTATATGTTCGCTACAGGTTTTAATTAAAGGGAGTAGCGCCCCCTCTTTCAGATCTTGAAGGAGCAGTCCTTATCCAAGTGTTCATTGTGACCTGTATCCCATTTATCCAGCTAAACGTTATTAGCTACTTCCGTTTTTGGCACAAAGCTGATATCCCAGCCTGTGTATGGCCGTAAAAACTACCTTCACGTGATAAGCCGCTTCGGGTTATCACGTGGCGCTTGTGTGACATGCTGGAAAACCAATTTAGACGTTTACTGAAAGCCTGATTGTCCTCAAGTGAAACGACCCTTAGAAATTTCTATAGCGAAATAATCACATAAGTCTTCTCCACGTGTGTTATAAGCGAGTTTGAAATCGCCACCACTGGCGGTTAAGAGGCATCTCATGAAACTACGCATCACAAGAGCAATCGGCCTCAGCAAGTTCTCGCCACGTTGGATTAAGGTTATCTGTTTACGGTTGACTAAAAACGATATTGAGCGTTCCCTCAACGCTCTTCTGGCCACAATCGATGAATCTGAACTTACCCCTGAGCAAGTCAAAGCATTAAGGGAATGCATTGACAGAATTAACATCGCAAGGGGGAAGGGTATGCAGGCGTGAGCACGTTTGATAAAAGGTAAGCCAGCACTGTATATGCGCGGCACGTTTGCTGCGCAAGTATCGCTGACTGCTCGATACCAGCAGAGCTTTAAAAGCCAAATATGATTGGATGAAAGCTGGTAGGAGGGTATGGGGATGTGTGAGCGAAAATGAGACCAACTATTTAAGCCTGCTCCGTTTACCGCATCTCAACTGAGTTCTTTTTTCTTTGCGTAGCAGGCTAAATCTTCATTTAGCTGGAGTTAGCATACGCCGCAACCCTGAACGGCATTGAACAATACGTGCAAGAAATCCAGCAAAAGCATAGATTGAAAGGCTCTTGACCTCAAGTTAACTTGAGTTTTTAAGATGGCGACTCTGGAGATAGTCAAAGGATTAGCCTAATGAAAGATATTGATGTAGGTTTTACGCACGTTGCGTTTGTTGTTAGAAATTTGGAAAAAAGTATTGATTTCTATAGCCGTTATGCTGGCATGGAAGTCGTACACAGGCGAGAGCCTGATCTTCCGGAGGTACGTAAAGTCGCGTGGTTAAGTGACCGAACTCGCCCTTTTGCACTTGTCCTTGTCCAGGTTGATGCTGTGACTGACACCCCTCTAGGTAATTTCGGTCACTTGGGAGTAGCTTGTTCAAGCATTGAAGAAATCGACAATAAGGTAGCGATGGCCAGAATGGAAGGCATCTTGCGAAAAGAACCGGTTCAGGCAGGCGAACCGGTAGGTTATTATGTCTTCTTCGCTGATCCTGATGGTAACACACTTGAACTTTCTTATGGTCAGAAAGTCGGGATCGAGGCTTTCCGTCAGGATGATAAAGTGCCTGCATCTCAGTAAATTTCGATAACCGGTTGGATTACATTACGCACTGGTAATGTTTCATGTCGTTTTAGAGCTTGCTGACAAATTTGTTGCTTAGTAACAGCAAGCTCAATAATAGCCTTTACGAATTTTCATTTTATAAATCTCATATCGAAACCACAATTTAGTAGTGAAACTGCACTAAACTCCTCTGAAATCTATTCAACATAACTATTGTGTAGACCACCAAATCTGAGATCTGTCCCAAATCGTTCTTAAAACCGATACCTGCAAGCTTGGAAGCGCTCCATCCTTCTAACACTCTTTAATCGTTGCAAAATCCGTAAGATACGTTTATAAATATACTGTATATGCATACAGGTGTTCATTGCGGAGGGAAAAATGAAAATCGAGTTAGCCATTGATCGCATGAAGAAACTTCCTGATGGAGCTATACCTGCACTAGAGTCAGAACTGCTCAAAAGGCTCAGCAAGCAGTTTGATAATTGTCAGCTAACGATCAAGCGTGCCAGCAATGATGGTCTGAGTGTTTTCGGGGGCGACAAGAAAGAGGTTGAGCAAATCGTGCAGGAGACCTGGGAAAGCGCCGACGAGTGGTTTTATTAATCGCGTGAATTTCACTGGAGCAGTTTCAAAGAGTATCGCTGTTTGCGTTCCCCTGGCTGTTCCCGATTACTGTTTACCGCGTCAATAAGTCGCTCTGGGGGAAATAGTGTGTAGTGCAGATGCCTTTAATGCAGATGATCAATGGTACGACGTGGTCAGAAGGGCCGATAAAGCAGTTATCTATAGCTTCCCGGCTGAGGGCAGATATCTGGTTTATCGAGTAAATGGAATAGTTTCATTACGACCGTTGCTCGAAGAGGAAGAAATATTCACTCTCAACGGGTTTATGCAATTTGCAAAACGACTGGGGTACCGAGTTACACCACCGTCTGATATTATTCTTTCATAGGCCTGAACAACCTATACCTGATGCGCCACGGAGAGAACCATGGCGCTAGAATTACAACTTATCAAACACCATTCAGGAATACTGATCCCGGCTACGCCCGAGACCAGGGATATCCTGCAATCAAAAACCCGGCTCGGCGATATTCTTGTTGCCGAGTTCAGGCGGGTACGAAACCCGGCATTTCACCGGCGCTTTTTCGCGCTTCTCAATCTCGGTTTTGAATACTGGGAACCAACCGGCGGGGCTATCTCGAGTAACGAGAGGAAGCTGATTACTGGCTACGCCAAGTTCCTGGCTTCGTATGCCGGCAATGAGGGCGCGCTGATCGATGCTGCTGAGCATTATCTTGAGCAGGTTGCATACCGCCGGGTCACAAATGGCATTAGCCTGTGCAAATCCTTTGACGCTTACCGCTCCTGGGTGATCGTCGAAGCAGGGCACTTTGATGCCATTCAGCTGCCTGACGGCACACTCAAAAAGCATCCTCGTAGCATTTCTTTCGCAAGCATGGACGAATGCGAGTTCCAGGAACTGTACAAAGCATCGCTGGATGTTCTCTGGCGGTGGATCCTCTCTCGTTCATTCAACAGCCTGCAGGAAGCTGAGAACGCCGCAAACCAGCTTTTAAGCTTCGCGGGGTGATGCCGATGAAACACTCATGGTTTCACCATCTCGAATGCACAACGCAGCAGGCCGACGAATTGGTAGCGAGATATCGTCAGCGGGGCGTAAAGGTCGAACGAAGCTTAAACCCTGACTTTATGACATGGACCGTCAGCGCGCAGCTGGTGAAGGACAAAAATCCGCCTCGGCCAGACTCTCGCTGGCGCAACAGGATGTGGGGGTGAGTATGGCGAACCTTCGCAAAGCGGCCCGAGGTCGCGAATGTACAGTGCGGATCCCTGGTTACTGCAACGGCAACCCGGAAACCAGCGTGTTGGCGCATTACCGCCTGGCGGGTACGTGCGGCACAGGATGCAAGCCTGACGATACTCAGGCGGCGATCGCCTGCAACGGGTGCCATGTCGTAATCGACGGCAGAACTAAAACCACCGATTTCACCTACGACGAATTGCGCCTGATGCACGCGGAGGGGGTAATGCGCACCCTGGAAATCTGGCGGAAAGAGGGACTCATTAAATCATGAAAATCTACGATATCACGCCCATCGGCAAACCCAGGATGACCAGAGCTGATAAGTGGAAGCAGCGTCCGGCGGTAATGCGCTACCGGGCATTCTGCGATGAGGTCCGTCTGAAGAACGTTGCTATGCCGGAGCAGGGCGGACACATAACCTTCGTGGTTCCCATGCCAAAGAGCTGGAGCCAGAAGAAGCGAGTAACGATGAACGGACAGGCACACCAGCAGAAACCAGACGCCGATAACATGATCAAAGCGCTGATGGATGCTCTGTTTACTGATGACGCACATATCTGGGACTTTCGTGAAACAAAAGTCTGGGGTGAATCCGGACAAATTTTAATTTCTGATATCGGAGAAGTGGCCGCATGAAACTGGAAGCATCGTTAAAGCATTTCAGCCCGCAGGGGATGCATATCAGCGACGACGTGAAAAGCACATCGCCGAATCGACTGACCGGAACAGATGTTATGGCGGCCATCGGTACCACCAGCAGTCGTGCGCGCTTCGGCCTTGCCGCTTTCCTCGGAAAGGCTGGTATCAGCAAAACGGACGAACAGCTTGCAATTCAGGCGCTGGCGCAGTTTGCCATCAAAAACGCTCCTAAAAATGTCCGCAAAGCCGCTGGTGACAAGCTCGGCGCCTGCATGTTGACGCTGGCGCAATTTGCCTTTGCGGAATACTCACGTTCGGCGGCCACCAGAGCAACGTGTCAAAGCTGCAGCGGTACCGGCTTTATTTCCCGCCATGAAGATGTAATTAAGCACCCCGGTATTTTCGATGCTGACGGTGTCGAAGTGAAGGCCCCAAAGATTAGAAATGAACTGGTGAAAAGGGTCTGTGGAGTCTGCGGAGGAAAGAAAGTGATCCATGCGCGATGCAGGTGTAGTGGTAAAGGGGAGGTCTTAGATCGCAAAGCGACCAAAGAACTTGGCGCACCGGTTTTCAAAACATGTGAACGCTGCTCTGGTAATGGCTTCTCTGTTGTACCCTCTGCGACGGTACACCGCGCCATTCTGAAGTGTCTCCCGGATCTCCATCAGTCTTCGTGGTCACGCAACTGGAAGCCGTTCTATGAAGGGCTGGTGGATATGCTTCACAAAGGAGAGAGACAGGCAGCGGCTGAATTTGAGAAGGCGACCATTTATTGATGTGATCGAAACAGATGGCGGCAAATTTTTGCACGATAGAGTTGACTTTGCATAAAATTGTCCTGTATTCTTCTAATCATGGATACGTACATCCAAATGAAACTGATTCTGAACCCTGCCAACCGGCGGGGTTTTGCTTTTCTGGGGGAAGCGATGCAGCAGCCATATTTTTTTAATCCGGGCATGACCACTCAACAGCTTGAAGACTGGCTTGGGCAACAGAAAATCTATCTTGCCCACTTCAACCGTCTGATAGCAGAATAAGCCGCTCTTGAGGAGCGGCTGAGTCAGATCTCTGCGGAGATTGGGCGAGTCGCTACTGGTAGCTTTGAAGGAATACTGAGTTTTCCCTGGGATCCCAGTCCTCTTGTGGAAAATCCTCAACAGGATAGTGGCCAGTCGGCAGATTGAGTGACGCCAGGACAGCGGCAGCATCTTCTGACATATAACTGGGCTTTAGTTGACTGGCAATGATAAAGAGACAGTCGTTTAGCGAGAGTCTTCTAATCTCTTCAGGTTTCCACTTGGTCATTTCGAAGATAAGGTGATGAAGAGCCTTATCGTTATCAAGATAATAATAATCCGATGAAAAATGTTTCCTGTACTCATCGAGAATACATTCAAGAGTGAATATTTGTCCTATTCGATACCAAACCTGCCTGGCTCTGTAACTGTGTGAGTCTGCCAGTAATGTTTGGGGGAAGTTGTTATTTTGACAAACCCGGGACCTGATTACCTGTAAAAGGTCTGAGTACTTACTCATATTTTCACCAGTTGATGTTTTAATCATTTGCGAATCAATTTTATCAAAGAGAAAAACAAGCCGCTACACGCTGATAACATCAGGCTGGGCGGTTATGGTGAGCCGATACCTCAGACAAGCAGAGTATGTGTAAGTTCACAGAGATATTGCAATTGCCTCAGAACACTAAAGGAGGGATTGC
>ENA-OZGI01000247-OZGI01000247.1-human-gut-metagenome-genome-assembly--contig:-NODE-247-length-24744-cov-14.964033_pt1 | contig 24744 bp, 29 predicted proteins | sample MGYA00245114_ERZ653653 | MGnify/ENA primary metagenome ERZ653653 (study PRJEB26926, sample SAMN06165051) | human gut metagenome | biome: ENVO:00009003; feature: ENVO:2100002; material: ENVO:00002003...
TCGGGAGCTGCGCGAGCACTTTACCCGCCCCGGTAGTCGTTGATACGGCCTGCAGTTGGGTGCGGATCATTTACCTGACTGACCACGATATCGACGTGCTGGATAAGCAGACCAAGCGCGACATTCTGGCGCACAACAAAGCAGTGCAGGCCAATTGTCCGCAACATACAGTGAAAGGCGCAAGATAAGTAAACATAAAGCCCGGCATATTTAATGCTTAATATTCAATCGCTCACCTCAATAAAAGTTTTGAAAACGTGGCATTCAAACAGTCAGCAATGAAATGTTTGTATCTAATCCAGTGGTGGTCATGCACTATAGGCTCTCAAACCACTCTTAACTAAGTAGCCACTCATGACAGTAAACTCACTACCACGACTTCCATGCGGTTATCGTTACGGCAATGAGCGCTCGACCTGGCCTCCGGCTGATGGGGAATTTTTTCCCCCACAAGGGTGTGTTATAAAATCTGTTCATTTTGGGGATGGAATGGTTATTTATGTTCCCATCCAGCGCTACATTAAAAATTTAGACCTATGGGTCAATGCTGAAGGAACCGTCGAATAAATTGTTAATTACCGGCCTCATCCGGGAGCGCTGGGAATAGCCATCAAAAACCAGCACAGATACCTGTTGCTCTGGTTGAATGTTCCGGCAAGTTGAAAATGATTGGTTCTATGAGCTCTTTCGATATTTAAATGCTATCGATAACTTAAATGAAGCTATCATCACGTTATCACTGCCAGCCAACACCAAAACGGCAGTGGTCAGTTAAAAAGCAGAAAAGCCTCTCCCGGGTGGCTCCTGAGAGATTTTAGTTTTCCAACTGGTACCAACCAAAGGTCGCATTTTTATGCGGCCTTTTTTATTGCGCGTAACAAACATCCTTAAGGCAACCGTTCTGCTTGTTCAGTCGGCAAGAATTAATGCGAATGCATCACAGAGGCCATTTACTGAGTGGCTCCGATAATGAAAAGGGCGATCGCTCGCCCTTAATATTAACCACGAGCCTCACGACCATCTTCATCTTCAGATACGCGGTATCGCCAGTATCGTTCAGGCTTAACCCAAACCACTTTATCACCGCTTACTTTGCGGAACTGGTTAATGACAGGCGTAGATAAGACCAGATTGCCATCAGCATTTTCTTTCAGAAGCTGCTCATTATCGACTTTGACTAAATAATCAACTACGTCTTGCTGATATAGGCAATCGTCACTTTTCAACTGCGCCATCATCCAGTTCGTCACGTCAGTAAGAGATAACTTCGGCGCGTTTGGGTTTACGGCTTTGGGTTGGTTGCAGTCAATGAGTCCTCTGGGAATCTTGCTCTTTCTTGCTTCCTCCCCGCAAACCACTGGCACCAGTAATCGCCAGTAAATTCCTTGTAGGTGTTAATGATTGGTTCCTGAACAGCCATCGCCGGGCCGGATGAAACTAAATAAACGATATCACCGGTCTTAAATTTTGGTTTGCGTTCACTTATAGACATAAAGCTTCCTTCTTAAATGAGACATACATGGCACTCACAGACAAACAAGAAATGTTCTGTCGCGAGTACCTCATCGATTTAAACGCCACGCAAGCGGCTATTCGGGCGGGGTACAGCGCTAAGACAGCTAATCGCACCGCGTCCGAAAACCTGTCAAAACCTGACATCCAGTCCAGAATTGCTGAACTCAAAGCGCAGCGCAATGATCTGGTTGGTATAAATGCGACATACGTCCTGAATCGTCTTGTTGAGATCGACCAGATGGACGTGCTCGACATCCTGACCTCGACTGGAGAGCTAAAGCCAATAACTCAATGGCCGAAGGTCTGGAGGACGACACTCTCCGGACTGGATGTCATAGAGATGGCAGCAGAGGGAAACACAACTGCGCTGCTTAAGAAGATTAAGTGGCCTGATAAGGTGAAGAACCTGGAGCTAATAGGTAAACATATCGACGTCCAGGCATTCCGAGAGCAAGTGAAAACAGAGCACGTCGTTGAATCAATTTCTGAACTGATGGATTCCTTGTCTCAGGGGGCGTAATGAAGCCTGAGCATGTCAAGCTGCTAGCTGATAAAGACTGGCGGCTGAACAATCTTTACTGGATCACCGACAAAGAAGGTAAGCCGACTCGCTTCAGGATGACGCCGGAGCAGCGGGAATACTTCGAGGGGATTCACACCCGCAACATCATCCTGAAAGCTCGGCAGCTCGGATTTACCACAGAGGTGTGTATCATCCAGCTCGACGCTGCTCTGTTCGAGTCGGCAAAGTGCGCGCTGATCGCCCACACACTGAATGACGCAAAGCGCCTGTTCCGGGAAAAGGTAAAATATGCCTACGATAAGTTGCCGGCCGAGATAAAGGCAGCCAATCCGGCGAGCAACGACTCAGCCGGCGAGCTGGTCTTTAAGAAGGGCGGATCACTCTACGTAAGCACCTCATTTCGTGGCGGCACGCTGCGTTACCTGCACGTTTCCGAGTTCGGAAAGATATGCGCCAAGTATCCGGATAAAGCCCGTGAAATCGTCACTGGTGCGTTTGAGGCGGTATCGACAGGTTGTTTCGCAACTATCGAGAGCACCGCAGAGGGCCGGGCGGGTTACTTCTTCGATTACTGCCAGACGGCAGAGAAAGCGCTACTACAGGGAAAGCCGTTATCTGCGCTGGACTGGAAGTTTTTCTTCTTCTCCTGGTGGAAGAATCCGCAGTACGCAATTGACCCGGTAGAAACGCTGCCGGCGCGCCTGCTTGAATACTTCGCTGAGATGGAGGCGAAACACGGTGTAGTCGTTAACGAACGGCAGAAGGCGTGGTATTACGCCAAAGAAAAGACGCTCGGCGACGACATGAAGCGCGAATACCCGACCATTCCGGCCGAGGCGTTCCAGCAGTCGGTCGAGGGCGCGTACTACGCCAAACAATTCCGCTGGCTCTACACCAACAAGCGGATCGGCCAAATCCCGGACAACTCACATCTACCGGTTCACACGTTCTGGGATATTGGTGTGGGGGACTCCACGGCGATCTGGTTCGTTCGCGAGGTCGGCGAAGAGTTCCACGTCATCGACTACTACGAAAACTCTGGCGAAGGGCTTCGGCACTACATGAAGGTGCTGAAAGACCGCGGCTATGAGTACGGTGAGCACTGGGGACCGCACGACATCGAGAACCGCGAGTTTGCCGCTGATGCGAAGTCTCGCAAAGAGCTGGCGCGCGAGGGCTACGAGATTGACGGCCGGATGTATTCGATGAACTTCCGCGTTGTGCCGAAAGCGGGGATCGACACCGGCATCGAGTCGGTGCGTGAAATCCTCAAATCCTGCGTTTTCGATGAGGAGAAGTGCGCTGTTGGCATTTCCCACCTCGAAGGTTACCGCAAGGAGTGGGACGACAAGCGCGGCTGCTGGAAAGACAAGCCCCTTCATGACTTCACATCGCACGGCGCCGACAGCTTTCGCTACTTTGCCGTGGCGAAGAACAACCGCAAGCAGGTCGGCACAGTATTCTTCTAAGGAGCATCGCCAGTGAGCGAACAAGATAACGGCCTTCAACTGGCTGTGAACAATCTCGCCACTGAAATGCGGCGAGCGAATTACCTTAACGCCATCGGTATCGGCGGGGGTAATACCAAGCGCCCGACGCTCTATCAGGAGTTCGGTTATCCGCGCACCATTACCTTCCATGACTTCTACAACATGTACCGGCGCAACGCCGTCGGCTTCGCTGTGGTGCATCGTCTTCTGGATGGTTGCTGGCAGGACTATCCGGTCATCGTTGATGGTGATGAGTCCAAGGAGGCGAAGAAAACTAACCCATGGGAAAAGAAAGTCACCAGGTTCATGAAAAAATGGTGGCCGAAGGTGAAGGATGCCGATCGCCGCAATATGGTCGGGCGTTACTCCGCACTGCTGCTGCAGGTAAAAGATAACAAGCCATGGAGCGATCCAGTAGATACCAGGCTGGTGAAATCCCTGGGCGAGTCAGCGCTGGTAAAACTTATCCCGGTATGGGAGCCGCAGTTAACTGTCGCAGAATGGAATAACGATCGTCAGTCTGAAACGTTCGGCCAGCCGAAGATGTTCAACTTCAACGAGCAGCCGGTTGGAGATGAGGCTTTCGTCGGACCGACGCGCGGTGAGCCTGTGCATCCGAGCAGGGTGATCCTGTTCTGCGAAGGTTCAGAGGATGGCAACGTTCTGTCGGGCATACCTCTGCTTGAGGCCGGATACAACAAAGGGCTCGACCTTGAGAAGATTTCCGGCGGTGGCGCAGAGGGCTTCCTGAAGAACGCCAGCCGGCAGATTGCGGTTGAGTTCAGCGAAAAAACCGACATGGCAACGCTATCCGATCAGGCTAAGAAAGCTGGTTATACCGACCTCGGCGAAGCGATGGGCGACAAGGTCAACAAGCTTAACCGCGGCACCGATGCGGCGGCGGTTATGCAGGCCGGGCAGATGCACGTTCTAAGCGTGACACCAGGCGACCCGGGGCCAACGTGGGAGGTCACCGCCAACGAACTGGCGGCATCAGTTCAAATCCCGTTCACCATCCTGTTTGGACAGCAGACCGGGCGCCTGGCGAGTGATGAGGATAAAACCGACTGGGCCATTCGTCGCAATACCCGCCGCAACGGCTTCCTGACCGACCGAATCACAGCCTTGCTGGAACGCTTCTGGACCCTGGGCATTATCGATCCGCCGACAAATGGAGAGGTCACCATTTCATGGACTGACCTGCTGGCCCCGGGCGAGAAAGAGAAAATCGAGAACGCTTCGAAACTGGCTGATATCGTCCAGAAAACGTCGGGCTTCTATGGTGGCGAGCCGCCATTCACAGCCAACGAACTACGAGAGATTGTAGGCCTGGACCCTCTGCCTGAACCAAAGCAACCACCTAACCCGAATGACAAGGTGACAACCGATGATCCACTGGCCGATGACACCTGAGCAGACGGCAAAGGTGGGGCTGCCGATAGTTCCGCGCAGCAAGGTTGACCCGACGCGATCGGCTAAGCAGGTCAGCGCGATGTTCCGGGATATCGAGGACCGGTATCTCGGCATCAAGCGCGAACTGAAAGCACTGTTTGATCAGCGCCTGACCGGGAGAGAGCGAGAGGTTAACAGCCACAACTGGCATTTCCTGTGTCACGTTAACGGTGCAGAGCCAACGCTCTACCAGGTCAACGCCGGCAAGTTCATCTATGACATGTCGGCGCAGGAACTGGCTGACCTGCTCGAAGCGGTACAGGTAATTCTCGACGATTACCTGCTGGAAGGCGGCGAGCAAAACCTCTGGGCGATGGATTACGTCGCCGCAGAGGCGCAGCGCGGAACGCTGGAGGCCTTCAACAACCTCTCGCAGCAGTCGCAGGTGTACGCCAGCCAGACGACGCTTCAGCAGCTTTTAAGCAGCCCTGGTCACCTTAATCAGGTAGCAGCCGCCAGACTGACAACGTTCAGTGACTGGAAGGTCATCAGCGATACAGCCCGCGGCGATTTAACCAACATCATCACCGATGCTGTAGCGCGCGGGGTGAATCCTCGCGAGACGGCCAGCGTCATCAGCAAGCGTCTCGATGTTTCGATGTCGAAGGCCAAGACCATTGCTCAGACTGAGCAGATCGGCGCGCTGCGGCAGGCGCAATGGAACGAGACGGACTGGGCTGCTGACCGGTTAGGTTTGAATACCGGCTTGCTGTGGCTGTCGGCACTCAAGCCGACCACGCGCAGCTGGCACGCTAGCCGTCACGGCAAGGTCTACACCACCGAGCAGGTGCGAGACTTCTACGCCGAGAACGGCAACCGATACAACTGCTATTGCAGCCAGATTCCGGTGCTGCTCAATGACGACGGCAGCATTTTCAATCAGGGGTTGGCTGAGAAGCTGGAGAAAGAACGTAAAAGTAGGTTAGAGACGACACCATAGAATGATGATAAATTTGAATCTCATTAAAATTGGAGGTTCAGATGTCCAGATATGATGAGCTTCGGAGTGCGGCATTAAGGAAAAGTCAGAAAGAAGACTTGTACTGGAGTGGTTTGTATAAGGTCTATAATAAATTCAATAAGGATTTCTCAGAATTCCTTGGCGTCAACAACGAAATAATTAAAGATTCATCAAATGAACGAATTCCAGTGCTAACAATTGGCGTTTATGATGAGGAAAAGCAATGCGTTGATGATGCCTTTGACAACCAGTTGCCGAAGGATAATAATTTTTTATGCTTCTACTGCTGCCTGAGAATAGGTGGGGTGGGTGCAAGTGATGGCACATCAAATATATTATTTGATATAAACGTCTGCAGAGACGGAGATGAATATGATTTTGTATCCAATGTATTAACAAATACAATCAAATGCTATGAAGTTGACGGCAATGTAGATATGACTCGTTTCTTTGAAGCCATATACAACAAAATCATTACAGATTTAAACACGCGGTAGTGTTTTATATACATGAATAGGTCGCTCCGGCGGCCTTTTTTATTGCCTGAAATCCACCAATGAGGACGAAACGTGAAGCTATCCAGCATCCACGTTAAATCCCTCGCCATCAACGCCTCCAACATCTCAACGACAACGATCAACGGCCAGGAGCACTACGTCATTCGTGGTGCGGTTCCGATCGTCGATGACATTGTTATGAATGGCGGCCTGTACCCGGCGGAGGAGATTAACAACAGCTACCAGACGATGGAAGGCAAGCTGATGCCTCTCCCGCACCCGATGGTAGATGGCAAATATGTCAGCGCCAATGACCCGCGGGCCATTAACAGCTATCACGTCGGAGCCTGGGCGCAGAACGTCAGTAAGTCTGGCGACCAGGTCGTCATGGACGTTTATATCAATAAGGCGGTCGCCGAGACAAAGCCTGACGGCAAGCGTCTGATTAATCGCCTCGATGAGATGATCGCCGGCACCAACACCGACCCGATCCACCTGTCCACCGGATTACTCACGAACAAAGAGAGAAAGTCAGGCGAGTCGAAGCAGAAGAAGTACTCATGGATCGCTCGCAATATGCAGTTCGACCATATCGCTATCCTGCTCGATGAGCCGGGCGCCGGTACTCCAGAAGAAGGCGTCGGCATGTTCGTGAATGCCGATGGTCAGGAAGGCGAAGTCGAAACGGCAAGCCTCGTTGAAGCCGCAAATAGCCTCAAAGATGGGCTGCTGAACAAAGTGAAGTTCTTCCTCACCCATAACTCAGATGCCTCATTCGATGAAATCTACCAGATGCTTCGTGAAGCCATTCGCGCGCCGTCAGGCAGCGATGTTTATCGCTATGTCGTGACCGTATGGCCAGACAAATTCATCTTCGAAGAGGGCAATAAGCTCTTCCAGCAAAAATACCTCATCGACGACAGCACGGTCACGCTGGTCGGCGATCCAGTAGAGGTCGTGCGCAAACCCACTGAGTACGAAGTCAAAACCAACGGAGAAACAAACCCGATGAAAGAGAAGATGATCGCCGCGCTCAATGCCGCAGGCGTTAAAACCGAGGGGCTGACCGACGATCAGGTCTGGGATGCCTATAACCAGCAGGTTCAGAAGAAAGCAGGCGACCAGCCGGGCACTCAGATTAACTCTGACGCGATTACTGCGGCAGTAAATCTGGCAATTAAGCCGCTGACTGACGAGATCAGCACGCTGAAAACTCAGCTGCAGGCCAACGCTGAAAAAGACCTCAAGACCAAGCGTGAAGCGGTCAAAGCGAAATTCCCGTTCATGACCGAAGCGGCGATCAACTCGCTGGCCGGCGAAGCGCTGAACGACATGTATGCACAGTGCCAAACCAGCACAGGTTTGAACCCATCTTTCCAGCAGGCCAATGCTGAAAATGACCAGTGGAAAGACTATGACCTCAACGCTGGCATCGATCAGGAGAAAAAATAATGGCTAACGTCATCTATCGTGGCCCGGTCGAGCGTGAGCCGGAAACCATCAACCTTCCTGTCGCATCTGCTCTCAATCCTGGGGTTGCCGTAAAAATCGCTTCCGGCAAGTTGGCGGCATCTGCAGACACTACAGGCCGCTGGTTCATCCTCGGAAATCGGCGCTTCATCGGTCAGGCGATTACTACTGCCTACGCAGCTAACGAGACTGGTGTGGCATATCGCGTGGAAGGGGAGCAGGAATATAACGTTCGCCTGGCAGCTGCAGCCTATACGGTAGGCCAGGAGCTGACCATCGGTACCGGCGGCGTATTCAAAGCGGCCGCAACCGGCAACCAGGTCGTCGCAACGTTCGACGAAAAAGCAGGGCGCACTCTGGCGGCGGAAGGTTTTGCCGACGTGGTGATCCTCTCCACTCCGTACGCCAAGGCATAAGGAAAACAAGAATGTTAAAGTTTACTCCACAGCAGCAAAAGCTGATTCTCAATGCCCGCCGTCGCTGGGACATGATGCAGCGCAACATGGCTGCACAGCATGGCTTTGCGGTCAATGACGCAAATGGCCAGTTCATCGCCTTTGATGAGCTCGTAGGTAACGCCTCCGTGCTGCCGAAAGATGTCTGGGGCGAATGGGACCGCTCGGCTATCACCGTACAGCGTGATGTGCTGTCAGTGTTTAACGACCTGGCTGCCAGCGTTTCCCGCCCTATGGCGCTCGGTAAGATCGTTCACTACTTCATGACCCTGTCCGACTCCGGTGATGTGAATATCAGTCTGGACGGACGCGGCAAGGCGAAGGGCGATCAGCCGGTAATGGATTACGAGGGCACGCCGCTGCCGATCATCGACAGTGAGCTGACTTTCGGCTGGCGCCAGATGCTGGCAGCGCAGACTGAAGGCTACTCTCTGGACAGCGACGCCATCTCCAACCATCAGCGCAAAGTGGCTGAGAAGCTGGAAGACATGGTGCTGAACGGCGATCCAAACATCAACGTCGGAGGCGCGACCATTTATGGACTGCGTACTGCGCCTAACCGCGGAACCGGAACTCACGGCCTGACCCTGAACGGTGCCAGCGGCGCGCAATGGGTTGCGGCAATCTCCGACCTTATTAACCTGCTGCATAACGAAAACTTCTATGCGCCGGTGACGATCTACCTGAACTACAAAGACTGGTTCTACGCGTCTGTTAACGACTATGCCGCGAACTATCCGAAGACCATCCTGTCCCGCATCATGGAAATTCCAGGCGTGGCCGCGCTGGTTCCGGCCTCCAGAGTTCCGACCGATGAACTGCTTGGCGTTGTTAAACGCCCTGACGTCGTTCAGATCCTGAATGGCATGCCGATGACCATGCGTCCGAAAGCGCGCCTTAACCCGGAAGATGATTATGTCTTCTCGGTTCTGGCCGCCGCGGCTCCGCAGTTCAAACACGATGCAAATGGCCAGGCTGGTTACGTTCAGCTGACCAAAGCATAACCTGTGGGGCTCCGGCCCCATCTTTTTTACGGAGGCCGCATGGCTGGTAAAGAACAACAATGGCTGCTTACCCATGACAGCCACGAACTTAAAAAGGGTGAAGTTTACAAAGGTGAAACTCTCCCGCTTTGGCTGGTTGGTAAGGCAATCCCCGTGGGAGATCAGGTTCTGGAGGTGGCGACCCCGGCCGATCTGCAAAAGCTGCAGGCTGACCTCGATGAGGCTAACGGCAAAGTTGAGTCGCTGACCGCTGGTAATGCAAAGCTGCAGGCTGACCTCGATGAGGCTCAGAAACAAATCGACGAGCTGAAGAAAAAGGCGAAATAACCATGGCTGACCCAATCACAGCGGCAGACGTGCAGGCGTTCCTCGGTGAATTGGGTTACTCCATCCCGGCCGCTCTGCTCGATCCGATTCTCTGCGTGGTGAACAAGATTATCCCGTGCCTTGATGGTGCGGGGTATGACGACTGCACGGCAAAGCTCATCCTGATGTATGCCGCTGCGCTCATGGCGACGTCTTCCGGTGCCCGGAGAATAAAATCGCAGGGGGCGCCATCAGGAGCGTCGCGCTCGTTCGACTACGGAGACGACGGCATCACCTGGCTGCGTGACTCTCTGGCGAAACTGGATACCAGCGGCTGCACCGGTGAGTTGCCAATCAGCGCCGGCAACAGTGTGGGCCTGTTTATGGTGGTCGGGGGCTGCTAATGGCGTGGGTTTCAGTTCAGCAACGGCTTCCGCGGACGTTTACTCGGGTGTGGGTTATCACCGATACCGGTGAGCAAACGACGGCGTACGTGAAAAGCGACGGCGAATGGTTCATTAACTGCGACCGCATACGCGCCACGGGCGCCGTTGTGCTGCGATGGAGGGAATAGGGTATGTCAGACAAAACCAGCGGTGGGAAAATCGACGACGATGCTACGTATGGCGATGCCGGTGATAGGTCAGAAACAATTCACGTTGGTGCCATTCATTACGATATTGAAGTCAGCATAGCTGGGCGGCTTCATATGGAAGTTCGCAAACTGATTGACGTTCACGCTTTTGAGCTAACTGACAATGGCGGAGTTAATTATCTGTTCATCTGGATAAATGACCATGGACTGAAGTTCATGGGCGTTAGCCTCAAAACCTACGAAGAAGCGAAAGAGCACCTTATCAATTATGACCGAGAGAAAATCACTGGCCCTTCAGGACGATGTGAGCAAATTCCGGGATTGATAAGCGCGATTTCACGAAAGATTGAGAGGTTCTCACTTTGAGCTCGATAGCCTCGTGGTCATATACCGCAACAGCGACAATCTGGCGGCGCATACGCGATGCTGACGGTAGCGATACCGACGGCGGAGGTCAGCCTTACGGGTGGGAAGCGCCGATCGCTATCCTCTGCGACTACCAGGGTGGTCTCTCTGCAAAAATCGGTGACCTTGGCCGGGAGATCGTGGTTAAAAACACGATATGGAGTGAGTACGCAACGGCGCGGGAGGGAGATTACATCCTGATTGGCGCGTCAACTGATGCGGCTCCGCCGGATGAGGCCGATGAGATTCGGCAGATCGTCCAGTTCGCAGATACGTTCGAGCGACTGGCAGACGATTTCGCACTTATAACGGGAGTCTGATTATGGGCGTTAAAGTTCGGGGAGTCTCCAAGGTCAGCAATAACATCAACCGGCTGATTGATAATATCGAAAAGCGAAAAACCATGCGGGCGCTCTACTCTGCTCTGTTTGAGATTGGGCTGGAGTCCGCGGTGCTGGTTCCTATCGATACCAGCACTCTGGTTAACTCTCAGTTCAGAGAGGTTGTTATCAAGGGCACCAGACTAACCGGGAGAATTGGTTATTCTGCAAATTATGCGGCGTACGTGCATGAGGCCAAAGGTATTCATCTTGGGAAAAACACCCCGCGCCCTGTAAGAAAAGGCGAAGCGCCCGGTTCCCGTGGAAATATATGGGACACATCAGGCGAGCCAAAATTCCTTGAGAAAGGTGCTGAAAACGCCAGAGACAGAGTTGACGCAGTTATACGCAGGGAGATGGAGCTATGACGCCTCCTATGCACAGGCGGGTTCGAAATGTCTTTGTTGAGTCAGGATTGACTGCCGGATACATCGTTCAGTCACTGTCATGGAATGATACCGGCAAGGCATCTGACCGCTTTATTGTGTTCCGACCAAATGGTGGCACGCCAGTAGATCGTGATATGGCCGCTGATTACTACGTCATGGTGGACGTGATAAGCAAGGGAAAGGCATCTGCTGACTATGCGCAGTCAGAGAACGACGCTCAGGCCATCATCGATTACGTGCAGCAAAACCCGATGACGCACACCTGCCTTGGGCAGATATCCAACATGGGCGGAATTCCTTCGCCTGTTATCACGGCCGAGGGGCGTATGGTGTGGCGCCTGCAGTTCGCCTGCCTCTTTGGCGGATAACACCGAATAAAACCACATAAGGTCGCCTGGAGCGGCCTTTTTTATTATCTGAAGCGAGGTAAGCAACAATGCAAGGCTGCTCCGACAACGGACAACTAATTGGTCGCGCTAAGACGCTGGAACTGGCTTACGGCTGTGCCGACCAGTTTCCGGCGGAAGGCGACTGGAAACTGATGGGGTTGCCAACATCGGCAACGTGGGACCTTAGCCCGGAGGCTCTGACCTCTGATGCAGATAACGGCGGATTCAGTTCAAACCTGATTGCCAGTCTGGATCCGACCTACTCCATTGAAGGGGAGGTTCGCGTTAAAGACCGCACTGATGAGTTTGGCATTCAGCAGTTCGTGAAATACATCGTCGATGAGGTTCGTGCCCGCCGCCAGCCAGGTGTATGGATGCGTTTCCACTGGGGCGATTATTACCACATCGGCTATATGGTCCCATCAGGAGCCAGTGACGGCGGTGGTGTGAAAGAAATCGTGACCTACAGCTTTGAGTTCAAACTGGCTGACGGTCAGACTTTCCAGATCACCGAAGCTGATGGTGACATTCTGGTTACCGGTGTAAGTGTTGCGCCGACGACCAGCTCTATTGCTGCTGGCTCCAGTACTACATTCGTAGTGAATATTGCACCGGAAGATGCTGATAACAAACTGTTCACAGCTAGCTCATCCGTGCCGGCACGTGCAACCGTCGCCATCACTGGTAATACGGTAACCGTGTCAGCGCCGTCAGGTGCAACGGCGGGAACAGCCACAGTTACTGTGAAGACGGTTGATGGTGAATTCGTGGCTACCCACGTGGTTACTGTCACGGTGTAAGCAAAACAAAGGGCAGGATTTCTGCCCTTGATTTTGTTTACAGGAGGCATAAATGGTTCCGCTAAAAGAGCTGGGAGAATGCCTGGTAACCGTCGGGGACCGGGATTATTTTTTCCGGCCATCATTCATGGCTATGTCGCGCATTGGCGAGCCAGCAGAAATAGTTCAGACGTTCTATGACCTTTGCAACGATGAAATAACACCTCTCATTCAGAGGGTTGTCGAAGCGTACGGCAGAGTGCCTGAATGGCTGGCTAAACACCTTTCTGCTTTACATCTTGATAAGAAATCTCTACTGGCCGCCCACACGGTCCTCACCGCTTGCTGCAATGATGACATAGGTGATCTGGTTGGTTGGATGAAGCCCGGCAAAACCAAAAGAAGGGCGTTTGTGTGGCATAAGGGCGTCATGAATCCGCAGGATATGGTCATCCTTGCACAAAGTCTGATGATGCACGGCATTATCGGAAAGGCCAAAGTACGCAAACTTCAGCGCCATGAGACAAATGAAAAAACCAGTGAGTTCCGGGCTGCCGATTACGTCATCGCTGCACGCAACCACTTCGGGATCAGCAGAGAGGAAGCTGAAAACCTGACGATGACCGAATTCAGCCTAATGCTCATCGCCAAATACCCGGATCAGAAAGGGTATACCAGGGAAGAGTATGACGATGCAGCCGATGCGTACTTTGCAAGACGCAAACGGAAGCAGGCCAAAGCCAACCAATAAGCCAGCCTCGGTATAGTCCGGGGCTTTTTTATACCCAAATTTCACCGCGCATCTCACGCGCATTTCACACAGAACCTTTCAGGATGACCCTTGAGGATACCGGCTGGCTGTCGGTGCCTTTCTGTGGGCCGGATTCCTGTGAGACAAGGTTCATCACTAAAAGGTAATTACCGATATGTCTAATATCATCCCTATGAATTACGATGACCGTTCATTCCCTTTTACAGCAGATTGCTGGTTCAATGCCACAGTTGCTGCAAAGCATCACGGCAAGCTTCCAAAGGACTGGCTAAAGACTGAGGCGACAAAAATTTATATCGCCGAACTGGCTGAGGAGCTTGGAATTGCTAGCTCTGGCGTAAAAGAGGATTTTTCTCCCCTTTTAGTCAGAGTGGAAAAAGGGCGAAACGGCGGGACCTGGCTTCATCCGGAGTTGGCGGTGGAATTCGCCCGCTGGTTGTCAGTGAAATTTGCCCGCGCCTGTGATCGTCATATTAAAAATATGCTACTGAGTAAAAACTTCCAGATCACCGAAGATCAGATTGTCGGCCTGATGGTGTGCCAGCAACCAACGCCCTGGGAGAAGCGCTTTAAAGACCCATTCTACCAGGCGCTGTCGAAAATGTCCGGCCTTCCTTACTTTGGTCATGTTGGCGGTTGCCCGGCGCTGTTCGGTCAGATCACCGCTCGATGGGTGTACGGTGTCGCACTTCCCGATTATGTCTATCAGGCAGCAAAACAAGCCGCCGGGGACAGCAAGGAGAAGATTCACCAACATCTTAAGCCTGATGCACTGGAGAAGGTCGAGCAGCAACTGATCGCCGTTACCAACATTGCCAGTTGCAGCATTGACCAGAAGGACTTCGAAGCCCGCTGCATGGCTGCGTTCCCCGTTAAGGGGCAAATGAAGTTGCTGTATGCGGCGGCGTGACCATGAATAACCGAATCGTTGAATGCGCCTCCAGAGCGGGGCGCGACTTCTCGGAGTTCATGAAAGGCGAGAAGAACATGATGGAGGCGCTGCGATCGGCTGAAGAGTTCACCGAGCAGTTACGCATTCACGGCTGCGTTAATCACCACTTCGTCAATTTCATGATGATGAAAGCGACCGTAAAGGTGTTTGATGATTTACGCCGAGAGGAGTTGCGGGAAGAGCGACGACGCAAACGTGAAGAGAAGAAGAAATGAGCCAACCAAGGTGGGCTTTTTACTCCCTCATATCCCTGCTAATCTGTCCAAAACTAACCAGTGGGGATAGGGATATGAGGAAGATTGTATTGTTGTTTCTATTAAGCGGATTCTTTAGCTACGCATATGCAGATGAGTGCGTTGGATCAGATGGTTACAGTGTTTGCACGAGTACTAGCGAGGCGGCTAACGGGGACACAACCATCTCATCTTACGATACTGAAGGTAATAATTACTCTGTAACATCTGGAACAAGGAATCATTCTGATGGTTCGACGGAGGTGTTTTCTAGTGACTCTGATGGGAATCAGTATTCAGTGAAAAGTTGGTGTGATTCCTCAGGCTGCCATAGTTCCGACAGTGATGGAAATACGTGCACAATAACAAATTCAGGCGAAACTATTGGTTGCTGAGGTTGCTATGTGGAAAAAAACAATATCTGTGATCGTTGTTATCCTTATCGCTTTTTCAATTTTTGTATACACAAGCATTTCGTTTTTTGCTGTGCAGCCAATTGGCGCGATCCCTGAAGGTGCAACGTTTATAATGTGGAAGAAGGGGAAAATGAGTACATTCGAAAGCCCTGATGGATTATGCATCAAAGTAACCGGCGGGGTAAGCCTTATGTGTCGTAGTATGATGCTTAGAACAGCTATGGATGATAGGGCTGTGCTCTTTAAAATGCCATACATTAAGTCTATATACTTAAAGTCGACTGGTGGTAAAGAGTTTGACAGATAGTCAGATACACCCCGAAACGACAGAGAAGAAGCCCACCGAACGGTGGGTTTTCTATTTCAAGTTGATGAACAAAACAAACAAGACCAAAACGACGACTATGGCACCTATGACAGAGCCAATATTTGCAAGGTCCATTTCTTTTTGAGCGACAGTAGCATTCAACCTTTCAGTTTCAGCATTAATCTTTGCGATTTCTTCGTTTTTGGCGCTCGTAATTGCTTCAAGTTCTTGCGAAAGCACGTTGTAAATGGCGATTTTCGCTTCTTCGGGTATCCCATGAAGGCTTTCTATCGCTGCGCGTGTGCCTCTTGAGGGTGAATTCCTTGGCAAGCAGGAAACGCTACCAGCACCTAAGTTTGATGTAAACATTCCGCTTCAATGGTGGATCGATAACAACCCGTTGGTTCGCAGTGGCAACCTGTCATTTGGGAAGTCTCTAACAGCCCCGTCTTTTGACGTGACGATGGAGATGCTTTGTGGTGACAACTCGACATCTGCGGCCATTCGCCTGATTAACGTTCTGGAAGAGGCAGGCTTTGATGTATCAGCGCCGAAGGCTGAAATTGTGGCGATGCGCAAACATCTGGGTAATGTCGAGTACGGCATGAAGGCTATAGCTGACGCTTGCCGTCGGGCGGGGAACAAAACAATCTCGTTTCGAGGCGCAAAGGCTTAGTTTGTGATCGGCTAAGAGATCCGCCTTGATAACCAAACCCGCTTAACTGCGGGTTTTGTCGTTCCCATTCATACCTGATAGGATTGTTCTGAACATTCAAAACGGACACATCCTAAAATGAAAAAGACGATCTTGGCTTTGTGTGTAGCTGCTATCCCTCTGGTATCAACCGGCGCTGAATATGTAACGGAAGGCTCTTGGCAGGTTAAGAAAGAAGAAAACAAGATGACCGATATGACTGATGTTGTAGCCATTAATAGGTCACCAGATGTCTATATGAGGCAAGGAATTGAAAGAAGTACTTCCATTGTCTTGCGATGCCGTGAGGGAAAAACGGAAGCATATCTTTCCGTAGATGAGTATATGGGGATTGATGACCCGTTAATAACCATCAGGTTTGATGGAGGAAAGCCGCAAAAACGTAGATGGAGTGCTGCAGAAGGGGGCGAGGCGGCATTCAGCCCCAAGGCCATATCCTTCATAAAGGATATTTCCTCTCATAAAAAAATGATCCTTGGGTTCGAGCCATATGGTTCAACGATGCAAGTAGTTGAGTTTGACCTCACTGGAGCAGATTCAATAGCAAAAGAAATTTCCTCTTCATGTAAGTGGAAAATGTGATTTCTGCCGTGCTATCCATGATCAGCAAGTGAAATAACTAATCACATATATAACCCGCTCAGGCGGGTTTTTTATCGCCCGGAGAAAAGTAAATGGCTGGAACCTTTGATGCTGGCAGCGTTGTCTATGAAGTCGACATGGATACTTCGCGTTTACTGGCAGCGCGAAGAGAAGTTGATGCGGCACTGAACGGTCTTAATGGGAGCATGGGCCGCCTTGAAGCCAGCGTTAACCGCACTGAACGCTCTATTGGCTCTATGGAGCGAACAATGTCCAGCCTCTCTGGCGTTGCTAAAGGTTTGCTTGCCGCGCTTTCTGTGCAACAGGTTGCGAGTTACGCCGATGCCTGGACTGAACTGAATAACAAAGTCGCTAACTCGGTTCGTACTGGAGAGACGCAGGCCGAAGTTATGCAGCGGATCTTTGATGTTTCACAAGCAACCCAGTCATCCCTGAACGGCACGGCGACTCTTTACGCCCGGCTTGAGCGCGGAACCAGAACATACAACACCAGCGCAGAAGACTTAACCCGCCTTACCACCATTATCAACCAGGGATTTGCGGTATCCGGCGCAACTGCTCAGGAAGCTGAGAACGCAATCATTCAGCTATCACAGGGTATCGCTTCCGGCGTTCTGCGCGGCGAAGAGTTTAACTCAGTGTCAGAGCAAGGCAGCCGCCTCATGGTCGCTCTGGCTGATTCGATGGGTGTTTCTATTGGTCAGTTAAGGGCTATGGCCGCTCAAGGGCAACTGACAACAGACGTTGTAGTTAAGGGGCTTCTGTCGCAAGGGGATGCAATCGGCAAAGAATTTGCCAACACCACCGTCTCAATCGCCAAGGGATTGCAGGTGGCCGGTAACAACATAACGAAGTTCTTTGGCGAAAACTCAACGGTTAAATCATTCGCAGCAGGGTTCCGAGACTCTGTTATTACAATAAGCGAAAACCTTGAGACGCTGGGGACAGCTTTAATTGGCGCTGCTGCAATAATGGGCGGTAGGTTTGCTGGCGCGTTAGCAATGGCAACAGCCGCTCAAGCCTCAAGAGTTAAAGCAACCATTCAGGGAATAGTTGCGACAAGGCAATCGGCACAACAGGAAGTCGCAGCAGCATCAGTGACAGCCAGAAAAGCAGCGGCAGATAAAGATGCAGCTCTTTCCGCTCTAAATGTGGCAACTGCTGAGTATAACGTAGCAAAAGGCTCTGCTGCTGAAGCCTTTGCGCTTGAGAACGTTATACGACTAAGAGGGATTTATGTCGCAACATCCGCCGAAGCCGCGTTGGCTAATAATGCACTAGCAGCGTCACAAGCCAAAGTGGCCGCTACGGGAATAACTTTTGCCAACACAATGAAGGTAGTGAATGCGGTTACTGCCCCATTGGGTGGGCCGATTGGCGTAATAGCCATTGTTGCCGCTGGCTGGTATCTGTATTCACAGCGACAGGCTGAGGCCAGAAAAGAGGCAATAGCTTTTGCTGACACCGTACCTGACGTTATTAAGCGCCTCAAGGACATGAATCTTGCTCAAGCTCAGGGCGTTAGGGCTGATACGGTCACCTCAATTGAGGCGCAAAAGGAAGCTATTAGCGATCTGAAAGATACCATTTCAGGTCTGCAATCCGATTACGAGAAATATACAACGCTTGCAAGGCAATACGGAGTTACCGAAGATCAAAATAATGGTTTCGTGATTAAGGCAAAGGATGCCGCAAACGAGTTGGCCAAAAAGCGCAGGGATCTGGATGGAGCGACAGCCACTCTTAAGCAAACTGAAGACGCATTACACCTAATTAACATTCAAGTTAATCAGGGCATTGTTGATCAGATGAGGGCTGCCAGAGATAACGCTATCGCTATCGCTGAAGCAGAAAAGCAAGCGTCATTCCTCGGTGGAACCCAGGCATTCCTGGCTGAAAAACTCGGCCAATCAACGCAGGCCCTGAAAGCCTTCAACTCAGAAAGTCTGAAAATAAACTGGGGCGGGAAAGAAGGCGAGAAGTTAATTAAGCAGGCTGAGCGCCGACTTGCCTTGTCAAAATTGGAGGGGGAAGCAAAAGCCAGGCAGCAGGCGGCCTATGATGCTGAGGATGCAGGCGTTACAGATGAGCGAGCAATCAAAAGGCTTCAGGATAATTATGCTGCAACAGAGAGAAACACTCAGGCAAGAAAGGATCAAAAGAAGGAAGATAATGCTGCGGCGTCTGAGGCTAAGAAACTTGCTAACCAGCAGGAATCTGTAGCCCAAAAGCTGGCCAACCTCAAACAGCAATCAGAACTCGCTGCCGGCTCAACTCAGGAGTTAAGCCGGGAGCAGGCAGTATTACAGGCTCAGCAATCACTAGGTAAGGGAGCCACCCAAGAGCAAATTGCTCTTGCCGGTAAATACCGTGGAGAAATATGGGATACGGCTAATGCCCTCAAAGCCCAGGCTGCGGCAGAAAAACTGCTCCCTGAAGCCAGAGAGAATGCGTCTTACCAGCAGGATGTTAAAGATCTGCAAACTGCACTGGCCGCCAAAAAAATCACTCGGCAGCAGTACAATCAGACCAGTGAGCAACTGGAGGCTCAGCACCAGGTTAATCTGGCTAAGATACGCGCTCAGCAAACTGTAAGCCCCATGCAGGAAGCTCGGGGGCAGATTGACCCTGTCCAACAGCTGGCTAATCAGCATGCTCAGGAGTTGTCTCTCATCCAGCAGTTCGAAACGCAGAAGGGGCAGATAACCCAGCGCGGTCTTGAACTGATGAATGCCGCTAACACTCAGTACGAACAACAGCGGATCGCAGCTCAATGGGAAATCCTCAGCCAGCAGAGCCTCGGTTATAACATGCTGGCGAGTGCGGTGGATGCCTTTAGCGGGAATGCCTCCAATGCGATCACCGGTCTGCTAACCGGCACAATGTCAGCACAGGAGGCGATGCGGTCGCTCGGCAACACCATCCTGAACAGCGTGATCAACAGCATTGTCCAGGTTGGCGTCGAAGCGCTGAAAAACTACATCCTCGGTCAGACGCTCGGCGCCGCATCGGTGGCGACATCAGTCGGACTGGCGGCAACTACCGCTTCCGCCTGGGCTCCGGCGGCCGCGATGGCATCGCTCGCCTCATTCGGTGCTAATGCTGGTCCGGCTGCAGCTGGTATCAGTTCGACAGTTGGGCTTGCCAGCGGGCTTGCGCTTGCCGGCGCTCGCTACAATGGCGGCCCGGTATCAGCCGGCGGCCTGTATCAGGTCGGCGAGAAAGGCAAGCCAGAGATTTACCAAGCCAGCACCGGCAAGCAGTACATGATCCCCGGCGATAACGGGAAGGTCATCAGCAATAAGGATATGAATGGCGGCCAGGTCCAGGTAAACATCCAGTTTTATGACCAGACCAGTGGCGGACAGCATTCATTCCAGGCGCTGGCCAGCCAGGAAGGCGGTGTTGTGACAGTGGAAGCTTTTCTTACCGATGTTGATCGCAATGGACCAATGTCCTCTGCAATTCAAAGCGCTTATGGCCTCGGAAGAAAAGCGCAAGGTGCTTACTAAACCAAACCCGCTCCGGCGGGTTTTTTAATGCCCGGAGGAAACGTGGCAACAGTTAAATACCCTCCGTTCCTGCCACTGCCCCAGCGTGCCGATCAGAACATGACGCAGGATACAGCCTGGCAGACGACGCAGACGGCAGTCGGTCCATTGATAATCACGCCGATCACCACAGACCTTAAGGCGACATGGACGCTGCAGTGGATATTCACGCTTGCCCAGGCTGAACGATTTAAGTCATGGCTGCGCTCGCCGACGTACTGCGACCGCGGGCGTAACTGGTTCCAGATGCCGATCGACCTGGGTGATACGCAGGGCGTTCAGCAGCAGACTCTGCATTTCGTCGACATGCCGGTGCAGACCAGCAAAAACGGCAACATTGTCACCTGGACCGCAACGGTCATCAGCAACGGTATCGAGGACATTACTGAGGACTACGACGACTGGATTGTTGAGGCGCAGCCGGGCTACGGCTATTGGCTGGATTACCTGATCACCGAAGTGATGCCGAGGGCTGACTAATGCCGACTTTGAGAGAGTGGAAGGAGCGCCGGCCGGCGAGCGACATCAAACAGACGGTGGAGTTTTATCACCCTGCGTTTGGTTATTACCGGGTGGTCAATAACCTGTTTCGCCCGGCGACGTTTGGCGGAAATTCGTTCGAGCCTGCGCGGTTCAGCGTGACCGAGCCTGCGCAGGACGGAACGGCGGTCATTTCAATGATGATAACCTTTGTCGCCGCGACGGAGCATGTCCGGCAGACACTGAAAAGCTGGCGCGGGGCGGCGCGCATGACGCCGATACAATGCCTGTACCAGCAGTGGAACGCGATCGGTGACACGGCGTCATTGAAAGACTGGACGCTGTATGTGAGTGATATCTCTGCTGACGCAAACAATGTGACGGTTGACGCCGGGTTCACCAACCCTTTGACGCTCGCCAACCCGATTATTTACACAACAGAACTTTATCCCGGACTGAAAACTTCATGACGCAAGACGAATTTATCCGGCTTGTTACCGGCAAGCCGTGGGCTAACCGCTCCTGCAGTTTTGGCTCGATGGATTGTTGGGCGCTGGTTGTTCTGTATTACCGGCATGTGCTGGGAATTGAGTTGCACCATATTCCAGCGTATGAAGCCGGGGCTGACTTCATTACTTGCCATGAGCAGGAGGTGGAGCATTGGAGAACGATACCAGCAGCGGTGTCGGGTTGCATTGCGGTTTTCTATCGTGGTGAAGTCCCGGCGCATATTGGCGTAATGACAAGCCCCGTTAAGTGCCTGCATTCCCGTGGGGAGTTTGGTTTCGTGCGCAGCGACAACCCGCTGGCGCTTCTTAAAGTATACAGCCGCGTGGAGTATATGGTGCATGGTTCGATATGAATTACAACGCCTTCCTGGCGCGCCAAAGCATCGTGGAGTTGCGGAGGAAGGAACGCCGCTAGCTGAGTTACTTGATTCTCTGAATTTGCACAATGATGTGGTAGTTAAGCTTAACGGCAGAGAACTTGATGACGACTTCGAGATAACTTATCGGCTGTGCAGAAATGATGTAGTTCTTATATTCGACCAGCCAGAGGGTGGGGTAGGTAAACTGATCAACACCATATTACGACCGGTCACAAAAATTCTCTCTGGCGCAATGAAATTGCTCGGTCTTGCACCAAAATCCGGAGGCGTTTCTGTTGCAACTGGTGAGTCGCCCAACAATGATGTCACCCAGCAGACCAACCGGGCCCGTCTATATAAAGGGAGGCCGAATATTTATGGTCAAGTACGAGCCTATCCAGACCTCATACAGGAATCGATGTTTGAATACATCAGTAATAATAAAATGGTTACAGAGTGGATGGAGATAGGCTATGGACACTACAATATTTCATCAGTACGTTATTCCGAATCTTCTCTGGTAGCTATGGCCGGCGCCAGCTATGAAGTTTATCATCCAGGCACGGTAATCCCAGAGATTATTCAGGGATATGCCTTTGACGATGTTGATGGGCAGGAGCTTCCTGGCACCAACGAGCAGACATCAAATATCGTTAATCAAGCCACGACGAATAATTTGCTGGCTGGTAGTTTCGCTGGAGGCCAGTTTTATGCAAAAATTGAAAAACAAAATGAGTTTGATGTTTTCTATGACTCTCCAAAACCATTTTCGGTCACTATCACTGTAAATGTGTCATATAATACAGCCAGTGGGCTGGTAACAAAAAACATCAATGTATCTGCTAGTTTGTTTAACTCTGCGCTATCAGATGACGGGACACTTATCGATCCGCAACAATTCTATGAGTTTTGGTTTAACTATTTGTCTGGTCCAGACTTTGAGGGATTGCCAGCAGACGCCACGGTAAACAGCACTCTTTTCACGCTAACTCAGTATTCGACTATTGCGGTTGGGCCATTTTTTGCGGCGCTCCCTGGTGATCAGCTTTGGGTGCACCTCTACGCGAATGAAGCTGGCGGATATGACGGGCCTGCCCGTATCACATGGTGGCAGGTCGACACCGATAACAACCAGATACCCGGTACCGAAGAGAGCATTGATGTAAACGTGCACAACGATGGAGGCAATCAGGATTACATTTACCGGACATACAAAATAACACCTGTGGCGGGTTTTGGACGTTATGCCTTTAGAGCTGAGCGAACCAATAACTCGGCCAGCAACTCAGTACTGTATTTGTCCGGCGCGCATGCTGTAACCATCCGTAAAAACGTAGTATATACCGATGACACAATTGTCAGGGTCACTGTCAGACAGACGGAAACACAGACTGTAGCGTCAGATCGTAAATATAACTGTCTGGTGCAGAGGAAGGTCATATCATGGACGTCAAGCGGCATTGACTTTGCATTGCGGCCCAGCAGGTCATTTGCTGACGCCGTACTACATGAGTGGGTGATCATTGGCAAACAGGATCCATCCAGGCTTGATTTACCTTCGCTTTACGCCATTAAAGACTCGCTGCCAGATGCTCAGCTTGGTTATTTTGACTGGACATTTTCCGATGAAAATCAGCCGCTAGGTGAGCGAATACAGACTATCTGTAACGTAGCTCGCGTTAGTTTTAACTGGATCGGTGATGTTCTTACATTCTGGCGTGATGAAAGGGTTTCTAACCCAGATGCGGTTTTCGCCCGTTCGAATATGTTCTGGGAAGATTACAAGTTGTCATGGAAAATGTCTTTACCTGGTGGGTATGACGGCGTGACGCTCGACTACGTCGACCCTTCAACTAACAAAAAGACCTACATATACCTAAGCGTGGGCACCTCCGGAATAAGTGAAGTTTCCGGCGCTACTGTTAACGCGATGCAGATCAGCCTGGACGGTTGCCGCAACGCCACTCAGGCAACCGACAGAGCCTGGCTTGAGGCGAGGAAAATCCTTTACTCACGCCTGACCATGACAGTGAAAGTGCTGGAGTCGACGCAGGTGGTGCGAGGTACGGTGGTTCAGTGTCCGGACATGTACGACAACGCGCAGCAGACTGGATACATCACCGGGCGCTCCGGGGATGTGTTCTCAACGTCAGAGCGTATCGACTTTTCTTTGGGCGATATGTGGGTGGTTATGACCGACAGCCTCGGGAATTACCGCGGGCGCTGGCGGGCCTATCCGGTAAGCGGCAAGTCGAAAGCATTCCAGGCTGCAGCCGATACCTTCGATCTGAACATTTATGACCGCGAAAATGTGCAAAACCCCAGCCGTTATTTCATTGCTACCGACTCGGAACTCAACTCCACAATCTGGCGCGTCGATAGCGCAAAACCAAACGGTGACGATACTCAAACCCTCTCACTCACTGAATATTCAGACTCGATTTATCCGTAACACACAGCAGTAATTACCAACCTTCGCGCACACCATCAGATTCACTTCTGAGGGCTTCGTGCGCCTTTTATAGGGCGACATGCACAATGGCAGAAGTACCGTTACCAACTCCAACCGACAACCCGGTGCCCAGTACTGATATCCGGGACGCAGTTTATGCCGGCGCCATGCTGGATAAGGTTGTCACCAGTACCGACCTGACATACACCGATCGCCTAGGCGGTGAGCACTACACCGTAGACGGAATTAAGGCGGAAGGGGATAAGGTCGTTGAGGAAACCCGGCAGAACCTGATCCCTCTCAGCCGGCAGTATATGACCCTGGCAGCAGCGCAGGCGGATATTGCCAACATCCCGGATGGCGCAACAACCTATATTCGCAGCACAGATGGAAGTTCACTTGCTGATGAATATATTAATAATGGCGGGACGCTGACTGCCACTGGCAGAAAAATGCCCTCACAGGCTGGTGTTGAATCACTGGTAACCATGACTGTTGGGGATCTTCTAAAGCATGACGATGCTGCAGATTTAATATTTCAACTTGTAGATATCCTTGGGTATCGCCAGTTTTACGCACTGACATCTGGTGAGTTCGGGACAATAAAGACGATGGTCAAACCTGATGGCATTGAACTGGAGGGCTATTCACTGACCGTATCGGATGACAATGGAATATATATCGAAAATATTCTCGGTCAACGTGTCGTATTAGTTGATGAATATGGGAATGTGGCACCAAGGAGTTTGCGCGCTGCGCGAGATGGTTCGTTCGGCACAGATGCG
>ENA-OZGI01000255-OZGI01000255.1-human-gut-metagenome-genome-assembly--contig:-NODE-255-length-24369-cov-5.343012_pt1 | contig 24369 bp, 25 predicted proteins | sample MGYA00245114_ERZ653653 | MGnify/ENA primary metagenome ERZ653653 (study PRJEB26926, sample SAMN06165051) | human gut metagenome | biome: ENVO:00009003; feature: ENVO:2100002; material: ENVO:00002003...
TTGTTCTTGGATATGAATTTATCTAACTTTTGAATGGTTGTGATGATGATTCTTGCATTATCATCTTCCATTTGTTTTTGCAGAATTTTAGTAGAGGTGTTGCTGTTGGCAGCACCTTTTTCAAATCTGTCATATTCTTTCATTGTCTGATAGTCAAGGTCTTTTCTATCTACAACAAACAATACTTTATCGATAAAATTCAGCCCTTGAGCAAGCTGCGCGGTTTTAAAACTGGTTAAGGTTTTGCCACTTCCGGTGGTATGCCAAATGTAACCGCCCGCCTCTTTTCGGCCGGTTTTTTTGAGATTGGTAGAAACGATAATGCGGTTTAGAATTTTTTCAGTTGCTGCAATTTGATAAGGACGCATTACCAATAATAAATCCTCTGAGGTAAATACACAGTAACGAGTCAAAATATTAAGCAGGGTATGTTTTGCAAAAAAGGTTTTTGTAAAGTCCACAAGGTCCGGGATGGTGCGGTTTTTCTCATCCGCCCAATAACTTGTAAATTCAAAGCTATTGGAAGTCTTTTTCTTTTTTGCTGCGTTTTTCTCTGCGTTATCTTTGATATGCTGAAATCTTGTTGTGTTAGAATAATACTTCGTATGCGTACCATTGGAGATTACAAACAGCTGTACATACTGATACAATCCGCTGCCTGCCCAAAAACTGTCACGCTGGTATCGATTGATTTGGTTAAACGCTTCTCGAATTGCGTTTCCTCGTTTTTTAAGCTCAATATGCACCAACGGCAATCCGTTTACCAAAATCGTCACATCATAACGAGTATCATGCTTTCCGCCACCTTCTTCATATTGGTTTATTACCTGCAAATGATTATTATGAATGTTGGTTTTATCTATCAGCTTAATGTTTTTTACATAACCGTTATCAAGGGTAAGGTTTTGCAGATAATCTTCATGTATTTTGCGGGTTTTCTCTACAATGCCATCATTACCGTTTGAAATAACGCTGTTGTAAAAGTCATTCCACTCTTTATCGAAAAAGGTGTAGTTATTCAGTTTTTCAAGCTGAGCACGGAGATTGTTAATTAAGTCCTGTTCGCTTTTTATCGTAATGTATTCATAGCCCTGACTGACAAGGCGATTTATAAAATCCTGTTCAAGCGCCGCTTCGCTTTGATAGTCGGTGCTTTTTCTTTTTTCAGGTGTGTATTCAGCCACCACCGTACTTTCAGTAGAACTTGCCACAATTTCAAAGCTATTCATTTTCCGTCGCCTCCTTTTTCTTAAAAGTTAAGAGCTTATCTCGGTAATATTCATATTGTTTTTGTCTTGCTTCAATTTCGGCAGGCAATCCTTCGCTGATATCGTTGCAAAGCCTATCGAAACGATCAAGAATGTCAACTATGCGCTGTTGTTCTGCAAGTGACTTTTCTTTATCTTCTGGATATGGAATAGGAATTTCTAATTTCCTCAATTCTCCCATCGGTATGCTTTTTACAGTTCCTCCGGCAACTTTTTTCATATATGCTGTTTTGATATATGTTGCAGTTAATAAATACCGTAAGAACTTTGGCGAAATCCGTTTTTTATTAGGTTTGATAGCATAAACGCCTTCTTTGATGTTCCAATTTTGGGGGTATTCAACTATTACTGCGGTTTCACCAATTGTACCTGTCCCTGAGAATAAAACATCTCCAATTTCAAGGTTGGAACGATTGTTGCAAAGTGCAAGCGCTTCATCGTTTATACGATCAGTTTTATCAGTAGGTACAATCCTACCACCATGAATTTCACGAATGGTAACATAGTAGTTGATAGCGTCCTCTGTGTTTAAGCGAAAAAACTTTCTTGGGTTGAGCCCTGTATTGAGCGAAATGATAACATCATTTAGCTCGCACCAACCTACAGAATCATATTCAAATGTTAAGAGCTTATCCTTATAATACTCATACTGCTGTTTTCTCGCAGTGAGTTCCGCAGTGAGTTCCGCAGTGAGTTCCGTAAATTTATCCAATATACGAACAATCTCCTCTTGTATTGGTAACGGCGGAAGAGGGATTTTTAATGCTCTAAAATCACCGCCCGTTAATTTTGGAATATTGCCATGAATCAAGTGTTTTACAGGTACAGTTTGTAGATAATGAAATAAGTAACGCAGCAAAACACCATTTATCTCAGAAATGATATGAGCATGATTGTTTACCCATATTTTCCCTGTAGCCCAAGTAACAATAGGTGTTCCCATTTCGGTTACAACGCTACCATCCTCGCCGACGAGAATAAAAGTGCCATCAAATATATAATTAGATACATAATCTTGAATACCATTTGCTCCGTAATACGGATATTTACCTGCTTCTCTTGCGGATTTTGTTACAGGCTTTCTTTTGTTATCCAAGATTTCACAGCAATTTTCAAGTCTTCGATATTCTACCCCATTGGGGCAAAGTTCATTGATAAGTTGTTCTAATTTAATCATTTTCCTCACCTCCGGTATGCCAGCCTAAGGTGCCTATCGCATCCATTAATTCTCTGTTTGTTTTTATTTTTTCCAGCACACCTGTAACTAATCGATAAAAAGCATCAAATTTTTGTAAAGCCTCGTCTTCGTCATAGTCCCCGTGAACTACATCACTAAGTTCACCAAAAAGTTTGTATCCATCTTCAGCAAATTCCGAAGGGATGATATTGCATTGATCTTTTACCGGTGTAAGAATCTGAATAAACGGTTTAAGATTGCCGTTTGCTTTCCTTGTTTCAATGGGAGGATTTGCAGCCTCTGCTGTTTGGGTAATAATTCTTTCAAAAACCTTTCTCAAATAAACGATAGAGCCTGCGCCGAATCCTTCTCTTGCCGCCTTTTTGGCTTTTTCCAAAGCGTTTGTAAAATCGCCGTAAGTTTCGGTGTTCAGCGAAACTGATTCAGAAAATTTTTCGCTTCTTTTTAAAATACGAACATACGGATATTGACTATGTATATTATCGTCGTCTCTACATTCCAGCAAAAACCACATTTGTACCGAAGCCCCGCAACGAGGACATTCAAGAACGCAATCAATACTGACGGTTTTTTCATTAACTCCAATACAAAACAAATCTTCACCCGAATAAAATGTTCGCTGATCATTGCAATTGTTGCAATAATAGTTTAAAGCAACTTTGCCAACGGCAATTTTTTTAGAGTTTCCAGTTTTAAGCTTTCTACTGCTTAAAAATCCTTCTATCTGCACATAATCTGTTGTTATCGGTTTTGATAACACATCTGATAATCTCATTTATTACGCCCCCTCAATTTCCGCTATAATCGCATCAATTTCGGCACGCAATGTATTTTCACGCTGAACAATTTCAGATATTTGCTTGTTAAGGACATCTATATCAATAACTTCTCTTGTATCCTCACTCTCTACATAAGTTGATACCGAAAGATTGTAATCTGCATTTTCAATATCTTCCTGTTTAACAAGAGCAGTAAAATGCTTTTCAGTCTTTCTATTGACATAAGCGTTTAGTATATTCTGAATGTTATTAGGTTCATTACTTACGCTTCCATCACCCAATTTATTGCTGTTCGTAGATTTGACAAATTCTTTTGAAGCGTCAATAAACAAAGTTTGGTTGTCAACTTTTGATTTTTTGAGAACCATAATGCAAGTCGCAATGCTTGTTCCATAAAAAAGATTATCGGGCAGCTGAATGATACATTCGATATAGTTATTATCAATCAGATATTTTCTGATTTTCTGTTCCGCACCGCCACGATACATAATACCAGGGAAACAAACAATAGCCGCTGTTCCGTTTGTGGCAAGCCAACTAAGACAATGCATAATAAAAGCAAAGTCCGCTTTTGATTTAGGAGCCAATACACCGGCAGGAGAGAAACGCGGATCGTTGATTAATGTTCCGTTATCAGAACCCTCCCATTTAATAGAGTACGGAGGATTGGAAACGATGGCTTCAAACGGCTCTTCATCCCAATGTTTAGGATCAACTAAAGTATCGCCATGTTCAATGCTGAATTTATCATAGCCGATGTCATGCAAAACATATTGATACGGCAAAGGTTGTAGGTGGTTATGTTGATTTCTTGACCGAAAAATCCATTGCGGACATTCTCTTTACCAAGAATTTTTGCAAACTTCAAAAGCAACGAGCCGCTGCCCACCGCCGGATCATACACTTTATTTACTTCTGTTTTCATATTACCTTTGTTATCAACAAGCGAAATCTTTGTAAGCAGTTCGGATACCTCTTGAGGCGTAAAATATTCACCACCGCTTTTACCGGCATTAGAAGCATACATTCCCATCAGATACTCATAGGTGTCCCCAAAAGCATCGATGGAATTGTCTTGATAATTACCAAGATCCATATTTCCGATAACAGTGATTAACTTTTTAAGTCTTTTGTTCCTTTTAATTACCGTTGGTCCGAGCTTATTGCTATTTACATCTATATCGTCAAACAGTCCTTTGAAGTTTTCTTCGCTTGGACTACCGATAGCAGACGCTTCAATGTTTTTAAAGTTGGTTTGCAATATTTCGTTTAGGTTTTCGTCTAAATCAGCAACTTCTACTTCTTTTCCGCCTTTTTCAGCTTTATCTTTAGCGTCTTTATCAGCTTTCTTAATTCTGTTTAATAAATTACCAAACAATTCACTAGGCAGGATGAAGAATCCTTTTACCTGTACCATCTCATCTCTAACGGCTGAAGCTTCTTCATCACTGATTTTAGCATAATCAAAATCAGTGTTTCCTGCATCCCATTCGCCTTTGTTTAGATAGGTTGTAAGATTTTCGGATATATATCTATAAAACAGCATACCCAAAACATATTGTTTGAAATCCCAACCGTCAACACTTCCTCTAAGTTCATTGGCAAGTGCCCATATTGTACGGTAAAGTTCTGTTCTCTCTTGTTCTCTTTTATTATCACTCATCTTTATACTCTCCGTTCTTTAATAATCTTTTGTAGTCTATACCATTTCGCAATTCTCTACACAAATCTTTATTTTTTAAAGCTTGTGCAATATCAGCGGGCACTTCATTTCGCTCTTGTGCAGCCAAATCAAAAAACAATGGGATTTGCTCAGGCTTGGGATTTAACAATTGGAGCATTGCGATTTGTCTGTCTGGGGGAGGCGGATTCACTTTGCCACTTAAAATATCATAGAAGTATGGTTTTTTTATGCCAAGTGCGGTGTAAAACTTGATATTTGATAATTTTGCCTCTTTTATCATTTGCGCAAGCAAATTGCAGAATTTCATAGAATCATCAACAATCAAGTAATCACCACCGTTTCTAATTTAGTATGTAAGTTTACATACTAACATACTATCATATTTGAAAGCAAATGTCAATAAAAACTCATCTAAACATGGCTTTTACCTAAACCTCATTGAGTTTTTAGGCAAAAGAGATTATAATATTTTTTATAATTCAGGAACAATACAATATTTTTGTGTCGTTTAAATAATAGAGGGCTTGTCTCTCTGGAAAGGAGGCGCAAAATATGCCGATATTATTGAAAAGAAAAAACGGTGAAATCACACCGTTTCGCAATGCGGACTTTATTCCCGCATTCTACTTTATTCCGAAATCCATATTGGACAAGTGTGGTTCTGAACTGAACAGCATCCCACACAATCCGCATAGGCTGCTCCATGACTGGAATGCAATCGCTATGGTGGAAAGTGATTTGTTTCTGCTTGCCATTATCGACGCTTATGCGTTTATGGTATGGCCGTTTATGGGGCTGGGGGCAAAGCGTGAAATCTATTCCGGCTACGAGCCGTCTTGGATTTTCGCCCACGCAGCGCCGTACTGGATTCAGGAAATGCAGGAGGAAAAGATTCTTCCGGCAGCAAAGGAGTTGTTAAAGAACGGAGGCGTGGATGAAATCTTCGGCTATGTGTCGGAAGAAGAAATCTCCGATCTGTTCAGTTGGCTTGTTCCGCAGACAATGGCGCACCATAATATGAAAGCTGTCATTGATACCGCAAAGGAGTTCCGCTGTTTTGAAGATTTTGATTATCGGAACAGCCGGCAAAAAATTGATTTTTACCGCAAGTGGTATCACACCCGTGCAAAGAATGTTACGGTCGAATCTCTTGAAGAAATCAAGGAACGGTATGCTGAAAACAACGACGGTATGGAATGGGATATCCCCGATGAAGACAGCGATATGAACCGTACCGTTTTAGAGCCGATGGCAGTAAGCGAGTTTTTAGCATTGCTCAGCGAAACGGACAGACAAATCCTCACCATGCGTATGGAGGGCATAACGCTTGAGAAAATTGCAGAAAAGCTCGGCTACAAAACGCATAGTGCTATTCACAAAAGAATCCGAAAGATTGGCTTGGCTTACGAAAAATTTACCGGCGAAGATTTGGGATTTAGCAATAAGAAAATTATCTGATAACACCTGTTGATATAAAAATCGGAAGGTGTTATTTTTTCGCCCAAAAACGGAAAAGGAGGACTTTATGACACAGTACCATCTAATAAAATCAGAACAAATCAAAATTAAGAACACCCTATGTGTGCAGTGCGAACACCAAAACTGTTTGACGATAACCGACGGTGTCTGTCCTGCTCTTTCGGAAAGTAAACAAAAAATCATTAAAATTCAGGAGGACAATCACAATGAAAAAATATAAAGAAACCCATATTATCGGCATCGACCACGGCTACGGAAATATGAAAACGGCAAACTGCTGTTTTCAGGCAGGTGTGACCGTATACGATAAAGAACCAATTTTCAAAGATAACCTGCTTGTTTGGAATAACAAGTATTATCTGATCGGCGCAGAGCATAAGGAGTTTTCAGCAGATAAAATGCTGGACGAGGACTATTATGTTCTGACGCTTGCGGCAATCGCACGGGAGTTGAACATTGCTAAAATCTATTCTGCTGATGTATTGATCGCCGCCGGGCTTCCGCTGACTTGGGTAAGCGAACAGCGAAAAGAATTCAAACGATATTTGCTGAAGAACGAAACAGTTGATTTCAATTTCAAAGGCAAGGATTATCATATCCGCATTGTCGGCGCAGATGTTTACCCACAGGGATTTGCCGCCATTGTCAATAACTTATCCGATTTTTCAGGTGTAAATATGCTCTGCGATATCGGCAATGGCACGATGAATATTATGTTCGTCAACGACAAAAAGCCGGATTCCCGCCGTTGTTTTACAGAAAAATTTGGAACACACCAATGTATGCTCCAAATCCGTGAGAATCTAATGAGAATTCATCACGCAGAGCCACCCGAAGAAATGATTACCCGTATCCTTCGTTTCGGTACAGCAGATATTGACGGTGAATATCTGAAAACCATTATCCAAACCGCGAGAGAATATGTAGAAGGTATTTTTCGCAGACTTCGTGAGCACGGCTATGATTCAAAACTAATGAAACTTTATGTGGTCGGAGGCGGCGGATGTCTTATCCGTAACTTTTCTGAATATGACAAAAGTCGTATTACCGTAAACGATGATATTTGTGCTACTGCCAAAGGCTATGAACGAATGCTTGAAATGAAGCTGATTAAAAGCGGCGGTGCGTTATGAGTATCAAGCGAATGAGTCTGCGGTTTAACTTGGATAACAAGGCTGACCGCAGCGCTTGGGAGTATTTGAAAAATATAACGGATTCAAAAAACAAGGCGGTTATTACTGCCGTTAATCAGTTTTATGAGCCGCACGCAGAAATTACAGAGACTATTAAGGAAACCATTCGAGAGTGCTTGCAGAATCTTTCTGTGATACAGACGGAATCAAGGCAACTGACCGAAAGACTATCCGAAGAAGAAAATCTGTTATTGGATTCCCTCGATGATTTTCTCGGAGCCTGACGACATTAAAACGATGCCGCTTTTTTATGCTCTGAAATACCCTGCGGCATCACTTTGGCATTAAACAAAATTAAGGAGGATTTTTATTATGAGAGCTTATTCATCATTAAGACAACTCGAAGAAAAAGGTGTTTGTGTTGACGAATATTTGACAAATGAGCATGAAGGCGTATTTAAAGCACGGCTTGACTGCAAGCGTTGGGGCAAAAAGCGAAATGTTCTTGCGTACTTCACTTTTGAAGATGGAAGTAAGGTTATGGCTTCCACTTGGCAGAACACCGGCTATCTCGGTATCCCTGAAATTGAAGAAGGAGCAATGCTGAAGCTCACTTTTGAGAAAGCAAAGAACGGTATTTCCTATTTGAGAAAGGTTGAGAGAAACGAGGGACAGTAATCGTGTCTCATACTGTAACAAGCAGGGAACTTGTACGGCAAGTTCCAACTCAAAATCGGCTGTTTCGCCGCTTTACTCTTTAGGTGACACCCCTAACACCCCATTTTGAAAGGACTGATGTATCTATGAACAGAAACCCAAAAGAAAAATTTGCACGAATTGATATTCGGGTAAAGCCAAAAGATAAGGACAAAATCAAACAACTCGCAGGAAAATTCAATTTATCTGTCAGTGAATATATGGTGCAAAGGGCGTTGGGATATGAACCGAGAACGGTGCAACCCGATGTCTTTTTTGATTTCTATAACAAATTGTGCCAGCTGTGTAATTCCTCAGAAATCACACCTGAAACAGAAAACAAACTTCTTGCGCTGATTGATGAAATTCATTCGGAACTTCTATTGCCTGAAAAGGAAACCATAACACAAATTAAAAACGGAATCGAGGTGAGAAATGAATGGCAACCACCGGATTCTGGCCTGTCAAAAACAGGTTAAAAGAAGTAATTGACTATGCCCGTAATCCTGATAAGACCACCGATAAGAAATATCTTGACGAGGATTTGTATAACGCTCTGCGCTATGTCGAAAACGATGATAAAACCGACCAGCGGTTGTATGTCAGCGGTATCAACTGCCCGACAAAGCGAGCCTACGAACATATGATGGCAACCAAACAGCGTTACGGTAAGCTCGGTGGCAATATCGCCTATCACGGTTATCAGAGTTTTGTCAGCGGCGAAGTTACGCCCGAAGAAGCGCACCAAATTGGATTGGAAACGGCAAGGCGGATGTGGGGCAAGGATTATGAGATAGTCGTTACCACCCACCTGAACACGGATAATATTCACAATCATATTGTAGTAAATTCGGTATCTTTTCGCACGGGACGGAAATTTGAAAACCATATCTCCGACCATTACAAGCTGCGGGAGATTTCGGATAAGGTTTGTAGTGAGCGTGGAAAAAGCGTATTGCCGATGAGCAAATTCACGGGCAGCCGAAAGAAAGATTACTGGGTTCACAAAAACGGTTGCTTAACGCACAGAGATATTCTGAAAAGGGATATTGATCAAGCAATTTCAAATACAACCAACTGGAAAGCCTTTGATTTATACCTGAAAAATCTCGGCTACAGCTATGCAAGAAACAGTGATTACCGTCATCCTTCCATTATCGCTCCCGGTTGGAAACGCTCTGTCCGTATAGATTCGCTTGGCGAACAGTACACTCAGGAGAAGATACAGGAACGCCTCATTTTAAATCAAAAAGATATTACACTGTATGCTGTCCGCATACCCAAGCGGTTTACGCCCTTAATGGAACTTCAGCTTGAATTTAAGAAAGCACAGCGTATGGACGGGATACAACTTGCATTTGCGTTGATTATTGAACTTTGGAAACTGATGACCGGTAACAACATCGACCGTTCATCACCCAAACCGCTGTCGCCATCGCTTCGCCGAGAAGTGCGACGATTAGACCAAACGATGAAAGAGTACTGGCTCCTTTGCGAGAATCAGATTGATTCCGTACAGGAGCTTGTTTCATTTATCGAGAAAAAATCCGCAGATATATCCGTTTTGGAGGCAGATCGACAGCGGATATATAACCGTATCCGCCGCCCGAAATCCGAAGAAGAAAAAGAACAGGACAAAGCAGCGGCACGGAAAATCTCCGCAAAACTAAAGCCTTTGCGGGAGGAACTAAAAACCGCAAAAGCAATCACCGAGCATTATCCGCATATCTTGGAATGGCTCGAAACCGAGCGTGATATGGAAGCACAGATTAAAATCAAAACTAAAGAAAGAACGAGGTAAAGCATTATGAATGAAATTAAAAATGTAAAGATTACAGACTTGATATCCGCACCCGACAATCCGTTTAAGGTAACTATGGATTCGGAAATGGAACGGCTTATCGAAAGCATAGCTGAAACAGGTGTGATTGCTCCGATTATTGCCCGACCGACCGATAAGGGAAAATACGAAATTGTCAGCGGGCATCGGAGAAAATTTGCTTGTGAATATCTCGGTATAAAGAGTGTTCCGACGATTATAAAAGAACTTGACCGCAATGAAGCGGTCATTTTTCTTGTAGACAGCAATTTACAGCGAGAAAATATCCTGCCAAGTGAAAAAGCCTTTGCTTATAAAATGAAGCTCGACGCTCTATCAGCACAAGGAAAAAGAACTGATTTAACTTCGTGCCAAGTTGGCACGAAGTTGCGAAGTGATGAATTGATGGCACAATCCGCAGAGGACAGCGCCCGCCAAATTCAGCGCTATATCCGCCTTACTAACCTTATCCCGCCTATTTTGGATATGGTTGATGAGAAAAGAATTGCTTTTACTCCCGCTGTCGAGCTTTCCTATTTGCTCCCCGAAGAACAGACAATACTGCTGTCCGAAATGGAATACAACGATTGCACTCCGAACTTATCCCAAGCACAACGATTAAAAGAAATGAGTATTCAGGGTTTGTTTACTGAAGAAAGGCTGTCCGCTATTATGGGCGAAGAAAAAGCCAATCAGAAAGAGCGTCTCAAAATTCCTGCCGACCGTATCCGCAAGTATTTCCCGAAAGACTATACCACAGCACAAATAGAAGAAACCATTGTGAAACTCTGCGAAGCGTACCACCGAAAACGGCTGCGTGACAGAGATTCCAGATAGGAGGTGCGCCAATGTCAGATACCGTGAAAGTCAATCGGAATAAGGTCGAATTATCAGAAGAAATTTTGACCTCATTCGCAAAATTCCTTGTCCCTGAAATTCGTAAGTTTTATCAGAGCGAGGAAGGCAAGGCGTACTATGAAAAGTGGCTGAAAATGCATCCTGAATATGCCGCCTAAATTTCAAAGAAAGCAATCGATAAATTATCGGCTGCTTTCCATACATATGACTTTCACAAAAGAAAAAAGTATAATTTAGAAAGAGCAAATGGAGGTATAAAAATGAATGTAGTCATATACGCTCGGTTTTCGAGCCACAGCCAAACAGAACAATCTATCGAGGGACAGTTAAAAGTCTGCTATGAATACGCCAAAAATAACGGATATACCGTCATCGGCGAATATATCGACCGTGCACAGAGCGGTACGACGGATAACCGGCTGGAATTTCAGCGCATGATATCCGACAGCGATAAGCATACTTTTGAAGGCGTTCTGGTGTACCAGCTTGACCGTTTTGCAAGAAACCGTTATGACAGTGCTATCAATAAATCAAAGCTGAAGAAAAACGGCGTGCGGGTTATCTCAGCAAAAGAAAATATTTCAGACGATCCGTCCGGCATTTTGGTCGAGGGCGTTTTGGAGAGCATGGCGGAGTATTATTCCGCAGAGCTTTCCCAGAAAATCCATCGTGGTATGGCGATCAACGCAGAAAAATGCCTTTCAAACGGAAGCAATCCCGGACTCGGCTTCAAGGTAGATTCCGAACGCCGATTCTATGTAGATAACGACGAAGCGGCAATCGTCAGAGAGATTTATGAGCGATACGCCGCTGGTGAAACAAAGGCGGAGATTATTCGGGACCTGCAGCGGAGGAAGGTAAAAACATCGCTCGGTAAAGAGTTCAGCACTAACAGTCTTAGTCGCTTGTTATGTAATAAGCGGTATATCGGTGTTTATCTTTACAAAGGTCAGGAAACACCGGGCGGAATGCCGCGAATTTTAGATGACGATTTATTTTATCGGGTGCAGGCACTTATGAATAAGAACAAATCCGCACCCGCCCGCACACACGGAGAGGGAGAATATCTTTTGACAACAAAACTTTTTTGCGGTTACTGCAAAGAAATGATGGTGGGATACGGTGGTACGGGAAAATCGGGACGCCAATATCACTATTACAACTGTAAAAATGCGAAAAAGAAAAAATGCAGAAAGAAAATTGTCAGCAAACAGTATATTGAAGACAAAGTAGTTACCGAATGCCTGAAACTGCTGACAGATGAAAACATCGCTTTTATAGCGAAAATGGTTGCAGAGGAATGCAACAAAAGTCCAGATAATATATCCGTCAAGGCATTAAAGAAAGCAATTCAGGAATCGGATGCGGCTATCGAAAATCTTTGGCGGGGTATTGAACAGGGACAATCGGTTGAAATGCTGACGGAACGAATCAACAAAAGAAAAGCCGAAAAGGCGGAGTTGGAAGAACAGCTTGCCATAGAGCAAAACAAAAAGATTTGCTTGACCGAGCCGCAAATTCACGCTTTTCTTGATTATGTCTGTGATATGCCTATAGACGATGTAAACAAGCGTAGAGCCATTATCAATATCTTTGTGCATTCGATTTATCTGTATGACGATTATTTCACCTTGATTATCAATGCCAGTAGGAAGCCGCTGCGCATTGATAACATTCCTCTGGATGATATCGAAGCAGCGTTCAGAGGGGATACATATACCTCTGCCGAGTGTTCATCTATGAAGCTATCCGCTCCACCATTTTTTCCACGCTCATATATATGGGTGTGGAATTTTTTGTTTACGGTAGTACAAAACGCATAAAAATTATCCCACATTTTCCGTACCTGACAGCACTGCCCTGACACCGTCGTAATTATAATATAATCACCTTTGACTTTTAAATCCCGATATGCTATACTGAGTTTGAAAACCGGAATTATTCCGGCTAAAGATTTAATGGCAGATAATATGTATTTTCACGCATCAAGGAGAAAGTAATAAATGAAACTTTTATTCAAGCAAAGATTATTCTCGTGGTTTGACAGCTACGACATTTATGATGAAGCCGGAAATACTGCGTTCGTTGTAAAAGGTGAGCTTGCATGGGGACACCTGCTCCGTATTTATAACTCCTGCGGAAAAGAGGTCGGATACATTAAGGAAAAGGTGTTTACCTGGCTTCCGAAGTTTGAAATGTATGTCGACTCTCGTTATGTCGGCTGCATCAGCAAAGAGTTTACATTCATAAGACCCAGATTCAACATTGATTATAACGGCTGGAATATAGACGGCGACTGGCTTGAGTGGGATTATAACATCCGTGACTGTACCGGTCGTTACATAGCTTGCGTATCCAAAGAAATCTGGAACTGGACAGATACCTATGTGCTTGACGTGCAAGACCCACAGGACGCATTGTATGTATTGATGCTTGTTCTTGCCATCGACGCGGAAAAATGCTCAAGAAACGACTGAAAACGCATAAAAATTATCCCGCACTCTGAGGTGCGGGATAATTTTATTTGTCGGTACGGATCATTGCTTTTATGCCGGTATTACTTCTTGAACATACCGAAAACGCCTTTCAGCTTTGATTGCGGTGCAGTTCCGTTCAGCTTGTTTTCGGTATTTGTGAGATATTCATTTGCTTCGGTCGCCTGCTCTGATGTTATGCCGAGTTCAGGAAGAAGCTCTGCAAGCTCGTTCCTTGCATTATTGACATCGGTTACTGTGTTGTAAGTCTTGCTCTTCACGAATTTAAGAGCCCTTTCCTTTGCCGCTTCTTCTCTTGTTGCGGCGGTTTTGATAAGTGATACCTTTCTGAACTTTTCGTCAAAATCCACCAGATGCTTTTTGATAATACCTATATACTTATCCTTTACGGGAGTCCTGAGCTGTGACAGCTTGTCCTCGATTTCAAGCAAGTTTCTTTCATAGCTCAGTAAAGGCTCATTTTGCGGAGGTGCGACCTTGAACATTATATTCTGTATCTCCTCAAGCTCCTTTTTGGCGAGGGCGGCATTCTCCCTGTCAGGCAGAACCACTCCGTCAACCGTATTCAACTTGTCCTCCTGTGCCTGTATGTAATCTGTCGCATCGGTTGCGAGTGTCTTGTCTATACCAAGCTTCGGCAACGTGTCATCAAGCGCCTTTATCGCCTTGTCAACGTCATCATAGGTGCAACCGGTCGGGGCTATGGATTTTACCAGCTTCAAAGCTCTTATCTGCGCCGCCTGCTGACGTGTTTCAGCCTTTGAAAACGCTCCTGTCGTCTTGAAGGTCGTATCAAACTTTGTTATATAATCGTCAATAATCGCAATATACTTATCCTTTACTGGCGTCTTGTAGCTTTCGAGTTTTGCCTTTACATCGAACAGCTTCTGCTCATAATCGAGAAGAAGATCGGGATTCGGTTTCGGTACATCGCTCATTATAGCGGTAATCTCGGCAAGCTCGGCTCTTGCCGCTTCTGCTTCCTCCTTGCTGTTGAAAGCAATTCCGTCAACGGTATTGACATTGAGATAGCATTGTCTGAATAGCTCACTAACCTGCTCTGCTTCCTCAAAGGTTATTCCGACCGTTAACAAAAATTCATCGACCTTCTGCCTTGCGTCAATCAGATCCTGCTCGGTGTAACCCTTGGGAATCACGCTCTTTGCAAAATTCAGTGCTCTTTGTGCCGCCGCTTCTTTTCTTGTTTCATACACCGTAAATCCTACCGTACGGAATGTTGTGTCGAACTTTGCCTTGTATTGCTCGATAATTCCGATATACTTGTTTTTTACGTCTGTTTCATAAGATTCCAGCTTTGCCTTTGTTTCATCAAGCATTTTCTCATAAGGAAGAACGCTGTTCTTGTCAGGCTTCGGCACGGCATTTACTATTGCCGTTATCTCGTTAAGCTCTGCGGTAGCCTTTAATGCCTCTTCCCTGTTTGCAAACTGTATTCCGTCAATTACGCAAAGGTTCTTTTCGACCTCGTCCAGATAAGCGTAAGCGTTTTCTGCCTGTGCCTCGGTTATACCGAGATGCGACAAACGTTCGGTCAGCATCTTAACAGCGTTGTCACGCTCTTCAAAAGATGTTATTCTCATGCCCTTTACATATTCAAAGGCTCTTATTGCCCCCGCTTCTTCTCTCGTCAGGCTACGGTCGAATTTTCCCTCTTTTCTGAAAAGCCTGTCGAAATCGGCAAGCAATGCGTCTATACTTTCAAGATATTTATCCTTAACTTTTGTTTTGAACGAATCTATCTGCTTTCTTTTTTCGATAAGGTCGTTTTCATAATCAAGGTCAGACTTGTCGGTCGGCTTTGTAACCGTTTCAAATATCGCCGTAATCTGCGGAAGTTCTTCTCTTGCAAGGTCTGCTTCCGCTCTTGAGTCCATAAGAACGCCGTCTACGGTGCAATAAAGGTCGTTGAAATATTTAAGACGTTCTTCCACTATATTCCTTGCCTGTACAATCTGTACGGTACTGAGCCCTATCTTTGCGGCATACTCCTCCATAAGTCCCTTGCACTTCACAGCATCTTCTTCGGTTTCACCGATATTATCGTTTACAAAGCGAGCAAGAATATCGTTCTTGATGTCGAATATATTCACGCCGAAAAATTCGGAGAATTTCCCTATGGAGTCATCCTCATCACCCATTGTATCAATCAGCTTTGAATAGAAACTGTCCTCGTAAGGATCAAGCTCGAATATCTGCACGATAAAAGCATCTCTCTTTTCGGGGGGGAGACTTATAGACATCATATTGTTGAACATAGCCTGTGCTTTCTGCGTATCAGCCGCACTCACAGTACCGTCAAACTTTATTGCGGTGTTCTTCTCTACTATATCAAGCAGTAATAAATGCAGATTGAAGCAGGAATCATAAACACTGTTCACCATATCCTGACGAAGACTCATTGTGTTAAAAAGTTCCTTTATCTGTGAACGTGCATAGCTGCGGCTCATCATATTTCCGACCGCATTAACAAGGCTGTACGCTATACCCTCGGTGATATTCATTGCCGTTGCGTCGAGCTGATTTGACCAGGCGTTTATGGCATTTCCGCCGAATGTAGCCGACTGCCAGCGAGGTCTGCTCTCTTTTCTCAGTTCTCTTGCATATTCGGCATCGTTAAGATCGGTAAGTATCTTTTCATACTTTTTGTCAATGACCTTGAACGCTTCTGTGAATTCGTCAAAATACACACCGTCAAAAGCCATATTCACAACAGCATCTTTATCTATTGTATAAATATCCACGCTGATTATATCCTGTATCAGCTCGAGCAGAGCCTTTTCAATGCAGTATACAAAAGCGCTCGGAGCATTGTTTATAAGATCGTCAAGATCCTCAAACTGCTCGTTTATCTCTGCAAATTTTGTCTGCGCTTCAAGAGCCAGTTCCTTGTACTTGTTTCTGATAATGTTATAAATGTTCCTGTCAGGAGTAATTGTAAACGGAACATTGCAGAACTGAGTTTTCAGTTCATGATTTTCACTTTCGATAATATTTTTTAAATCTCTCGCTTGCATCTGATTTCCTCCGTTTGAATATTAACAGCCTTGCGGCTTAACTGCATACGAAACGTGTATTTTGATATAACCGATATAAAATTTGCACATTCCGTTTATTATTTTTCATATTATCACACAACAAATATATTTTCCACCGTCAAATTCCACGCAAAATTCCTATCAAATTGTCATATCGCTGTAAATCCCATTATTATGCCAAATTTCAGTTAAAATATTTTCCGTCGCTTAGTTGAATTTTCCTTCCTGCTCTAAGCAAAAGATTACAGCCAAAGTAAATCTGTCGGACAAGTATATTTTTCTGCGTTCCACATTCCCCACCGTATATCAAGGCGCAAAACAGCCACGAAAACAGCTTACATACCTCTTGACATTTACAGCCTGCCGTGCTGAATTTCTGAACCGTGCCTGCAACTGCTATATTCAGATTGGAAAACCCGATGAACCGGCAGAAAGAAAAAGCCGTAGCACTGAACGTTCAACTTTGCTTTCATAGCCTCAATAACAGCATCAACCCCCACACCGATTGTCTGAACGGTGCAGGGGTTGATGCTATTATTATATTTTTTACGTTCTTGCAAACACCGCAAAATCTATAGCGGCACATAAACAGCCTTCACAATTGTTTATGGTTTTATACATTTCGGTCAGCGTTGCTCCGGTAGTCGTTACATCGTCAATTATGAGAATATGCTTTCCGTTGAGCTTTGTCGGCTCTGTCACAGTAAAGCAATTGTCGAGATTGCTTTCACGCTCTTTCTTACCGAGCGTTTTTTGCTGTGCGGTCTTTCTTGTTTTGGCAACGGCGTTAACTGTCGGTATGCCGGTTATTTCGGAAATCTCACGGCATATCTTCTCGGTATGGCTGTAGCCTTTTTTGATTTTATCCGTATAATAAATAGGAACAGGTACGATAACGTCGGGCAGAGTTTCATAGTACCCTGTAATCTTCTGTACAAGCGTATATGCCATAAAACTGATTTTACTGCCGTCACGGTGCTTCTTTGCGCCTATAACTACAGGCGAAGTCTTTTTGTTATAACGGCATACGCTTAACAGCCTGCCGCCGCAAAGGCTTTCCTCTTTTTCGTTATACTCGAATTCACAGGCGCATTTATCGCAGATATAATCCATTCTTCCTATGACCTTACTGCACAAGGGACAGCGGTTCGGAAAGAAACAATCAAGCAGTATACGCTTCAGCTCGTATTTATTCATCATCATTTTCATCTAAAAACGGATTGCGTATCTTTGTCGGCTTTATTATGCCGTCAAGCAGCCGTTTCGCTGTATTTCTGTTCATTGTGCCGCCGTTGTCACGTCTGCGTCTGTCCGCTCCCGGAATATCATCGGCATCGGTAAGGCTGTCTACGGAAGGAGCGTCCAGCTTTATAACAGGCGGAGTGTGCTTTTCGCTCACAGCCGGCTTTTCCTCAGACTTTGCTTTTACGGACGCTTTTTCTCCGACCGGCACAGTAAGTGACGGCGAGGACGGCAGAATGTCAAAATCATCCTGCGTCAGACGTTCTCCGCTTTGCTGTACCTCAGGGAAATCTTCTGCCGGTGTCTGTGTTGTTTCAACGGTATGCCTGTACATATTTGCCGCATAGTTGCTCTTAGGCGTTACAGAGTGCTTTATGCTGTAGTCGGCTTTTGCAAATTCGCCTGCAAAGCCCGTATCAACAGCAGGCTCTGTATATGCTTTATCGTCTTTATCGGGCCTGTTGTCTTCGTCCGCTGTGCCTTCATTTATATATCCGCCGGATGTCTGCTGTAATTTGTCATCTGCTCCGCCGAAACTGAAAATATCGTCAAGCGGCTTGAAATCATAACCGCTGACCTTTTCAAGCTCGGAGATCTCGCTTTCGAAAGCATTGTCGAACGGATTTTCAAACAGGCTGACATCCAGCTTATCTGTTTCACCGGCCTTTACAACGTGAACAGGTGCCTTAGGAGCTTCGCTTTGCGGTGCGGCCGCTTCCTGCTGTACGGGTGCGGTGCTTTCCTGCATCATATCATAAAGCTCACGTTCCTGCTCCTGCTTTCTGCGGCGGTTTTCCTGCTCGTAAAGAACACTGCGGTCTACCCGTTCAAAAACAAAAGGCTTTACCTGGGGCTGTTTTGCCTTGCCGGTTTTTTCTTTGCTTTCCTGTGCGGACGGCTCGCTCTTGCTTTCGGCTTCGTGCTTGACCGGCGCAAAATGCAGATCGTGAGAATACTTCTCAAATTCCCTGAATTCCGAAACGCTGAGCGTATTGTGAAGAATGCTCTCTTTTATAGCCATAAAGCTCTGATACCACTCCGCAAAATCACGCTGTGTAAGATCGACGTTTATACGCTTCGACATATATGTGTACAGCTCTTTGGTCATATCCTCAAGCCGTCTTATTTCATCCGGTGTTCTCGGAGGTACCGCCGTGCTCATCTCAAGGCAGGTGCGGCCGCCCGGCTGAGCCTTACTGCAATAGTCATAGTCGTAATCCTTGTCACGAATAAAATACTCTCCGCAGCGTTCGCAGTGCTGAAGAACTCCCCCGCTTTCAAGCAAAAGGTCTATTTCCAGATCTATTATCGCCTTGAGGCTGTCCGAAACGTACACCTTCTTCGGCAGAGAACGCATCGTTGTTATTATCGTGTTCAGCACCGAATCCGGTTTTTCGGGAACATAATTCTTTATCTTAGCAAAGACGTCCATCGCCTCGCTGTCCGAATGCAGAGCGGCAAACGGTCTGTGCTCGCCCTCATATTCGATCTCGGGAAGTGCCGAAGCGGCTATCGCCTTTGAAATATTGCTCGTTATGAACGGAGCAGACGGCAACCTGCCGACAGTGTACACCTTTGCGGCGGTAAAGCATTCTGACGGATAGCCCATCTCATTTGCGGCTACGCTGAATGTCAGATCAAAATAATCACGCTTTGCAAATGCCTGCTCTGCCGTAACCTTTTCACCAAACACAAAGTCTATCTTGCGTTTTGCGTATTCCTGAAGCTGAAGAAGGCTCACCCAGCGGTTTACCGCCTTATTGTGACGATATTCGGTAAGCCTTGTGAATATGAGCTTTTCAAACGGAGTTTTGGCATTTATAAGCTCATTCCATAAGGAAGATATGCCAAGCCCCTTTTCTCTGCAAAGATATTCTATAAACAGATCCTGTACTGCTTTTTCATAAATGCCGTGGATATTCGCCTCAACATATTTGTGACACGCACCGAGTGAATTACGGAGCGCAACAATATCCTCAAGTCTGTACTCTCCGCTTTCCGCACATCTTTTGCAATAATCGGTACAGCGTCTGATAAAGCCGGAAAAGTCATATTCGGCAAATTTAAGGACAGACTGCGGATATGAAAGAGAATATATCTCACTCGAATTTATACCGGTTAAGCTGACTGTTCTTTTTATACTCATATCCGCTTTTCCTTTCCGCTGCTCCTTTAATAGTCTTCCGATGTGTCATCTGTCGATACTGCGTCGAAGTTGAATTCACGCTTTCTGCCGTCAACATAAAGCGTATGCTTGTCTTTCCACTTGACATCGGCAGGCTTGTTATAGTCGGAGGTTATTATATGGATACCGCCCAATGCGTTACGGCATTCAAGGAACGGCAGACTTATATCTCCGTCTGTTTCTTCAAGATAGAAGGATACCGAACGGCTGGTGTCGCCCTCAGGATCGACATAAAGAACTATTCTGTACTGCTTGTCGGGCGAATAGCGGTAGCTTGTGCTTCTTGCGGACAGATCGACATCCATAAGAGTAATGTTTCCGAACAGCATCTTGAAAGTCAGGTAAACAAGCACTCCTACTACATACATAAGCAGATATATAGTGCCGATAATGATCTTTGTGGTCTCGCCCGCACCGCTCAGCAGGAATATAAGTACGCTTACGACTATCGGAGGCACTGCGGCAAACCAGTTGCCGAAGCCGAACAGAAGTATAGCGAACGCCAAAAAAGGCGAAATAATCGCAACGATTCTCGTGACTATCTGCTTTCTTGTGAAAAGCATAATCCCGAAGAAGATAATATTGATAAAGATATAAAGCGTAACAAGTGCGCCCTGGTGCGTCGGCTTAAGATAATATCCCATAAAAAGCCACGCCACAAAGCCCAGAAACACGGGATAGGCTATCGACAGGAACGACACACCGAATTTGAACCATTTATTTGTTAAAAAGCTGATTACTTTTTCCATTTATTTTCCTTTCCGCTGTGCAAGGCACATACGTTTGATTTACAGCATTACTTATTATATTGTATACTAAATCGCCGCAAATTTCAAGACTTATTTCATTATCGGCAGTATTTCGGTCTTTTTTCATCATTGCAGAGCCTGCCGGTTAAATAAAAAGGAGCATCATTTATGCCCCTTCGCTTTATTCGGTTATTATCGCCTTTTCGGGTACAACAGCGGTTCTCTTTACAAGAGGCTCGCCACGGACAACGATATTCTTTTCATCGTCAAAGCCGAATTTCTTATACATACGGCTTACCCCGTCCGACATCGGATGTTCCTGTCTGAAAGTTACGGCTGACAGCTCCTCACCGACCTCAAACTGCGCCATAGCCGTAACCATAAGTCTTGACGCTATACCAATACGCCTGTAGTCAGGCGACACGGCGATATGATCTATCGTTTTGTTCTTCTTCGAAAACATAATAAAGCCTGCGATATTATTTTTGTGTTCTATAACAAATATCTCGCCGCTTGACATTCTTTTCTTTATAAGCCTTGCCATTCTTTCGGCATTGTAGTCAGCAAAATTCTCACTGCAAAGCTCAGCCAGAGCCGTTATTTTCTCCGCTTCCTCAGCACAAGGGATGCGTGGCAGGGTAAGTGAAACATAATCAAGGTCAAGTCCGAACAGAAGTGCGGTCGTTTTCATACTTTCCCTATCCGTTCCGGCAAGCCGTGATTCCTTGTCACGCAAAAAAAGATTGCCTATCCCGTATGTCATTATTATAGCAAGCTCTTCCGTGCTTATCAGCGGCTTTGCACCGTATTCTATCAGCACTTCAATAATCTGCTTTATATACGGGACGGATATTTCAAGCGAGCGATCACGAATATCTCTCAGAGTGCTTTCGTGCATTTTCCCTACAAATTCATTGCGGAAGCGTTCAGCTTCATCCGCAAACATTCCGAATATATCAATAAAAGAAGTATACGGCGACCTTACGGCTTTTTCCGTCATTCCGATTATCTTGCTTCTATAATCTATGAACAGTGATTCTATAAACGCACTGTATATATCATCCTTTGATTTAAAATAGTAATAGAACAGACCGACCTCAGCGCCTGCCTCATTCATTATTTTCCTTATTGAAGTGCCCTCGAATCCGTCTGATATAAAACAGTTTGCCGCCGCACTGAGTATTTTGCTTTTTTTAGCGTTATCCTTTACAGCCTTTTTCTGCAAGTCAACACCTCCCGCCAAATATTACCTATTTAATTATAACACTGCATTTATCAAAAAGCAACAGGAATATGTACAAACAATGTAAGAATATTTTGTTGCGAGGTGATATTATGGAAATAACCGAAGCAGAGATAGAAATCATTACAAGGCAGATTGTTAAAATCATCATAAATCATCAATGTGACGCATCAGCTGTGGGTCCTGAGGACGCAGACGATGAATAAGCTCAGAGCCGCAGCCTATTGCCGTGTTTCAACCGACCGTGCCGAGCAATCCGGATCGCTTGCTTCACAGCGGTCGTTCTTTGATGATTATATCAGAAATTCCGACTCTATGACTTTGGTCGGAGTGTTCTATGACGAGGGTACAAGCGGCACGACAACGCTCAACCGTTACGGCTTCAACAAAATGATCTCCCTTGCCGTGTCCGGCGGCATAGACATCATCCTCACAAAAGAGGTCAGCCGCTTTGCAAGAAACACTGTAGACACCCTTAACATCACCCGTATGCTGAGGGCGAAGGGCGTAGGTATTATCTTTATAAATGATAATATAGATACCCGTGACAGCGACGGCGAGCTTAGGCTTTCTATAATGGCAACGATAGCGCAGGAGGAAAGCCGCAAAATCTCCGAGCGTGTAAAATGGGGACAGCAAAGGAAAATGGAACAGGGCGTAGTGTTCGGCAGGAGCTGTCTCGGATATGACGTAAAAGACGGCAAAATCACTGTCAATGCGGATTCGGCAGAAATAGTAAAGCGTATTTTCACAGAGTATACCGTGCTTTTAAAGGGTGCAGAAAGCATAGCGGACGAATTGAACGCCGAGCAGATAAGAACCGTCAACGGCGGAAGGTGGAGCGGTGCGTTTATCCGTAAGGTACTGCGGAATGTAAAATATGTCGGCGACCTTGAGCAGAAAAAGACCTGCACTCCGGATTTTCTCACGCATAAGAAAAGGCTCAACAGCTCGGAGCATATCTATATAAGAAATCATCACGAACCGATAATAAGCCGTGAGCTGTGGGAGCAGACCCAAGCCGAGATAAGCCGGAGAAAGCCTACGGACACAAGCCGCCACAGCGACCGATACGTCTTCAGCGGAAAGGTATATTGCGGTGTATGCGGCAGTGTGATGGTATCCCGTGTAAAAACGCTGAAAAACGGCAAGATATACCACGCCCTGCGTTGCTCGGGAAGAATCGGCGGGAAGTCCTGCAACAACGAAACGCTTAACGTGACCGCCCTAAAAGCCTGCGTAAAGCGTATTTTCACAGATATACCCATCGACAAAACAGCCGTCATAAACGCAGTAATAAAGGGCTTATCCCGAACAGACAAGCCCGACATTCCTGCACTGCGCAGAAAAATCGAAACGCTCAACGCCAAAAAACGCCGTGCGGTTGATCTTATGCTGGACGGATTGATAACACAGCAGGAGCTTATCGAGCAGAAATCGTACTATGACAGTATTATAGAAAAGCTGTCGCAGGAAATTTCAAGCGACAGATCCATTTTTGAAACGGATAAAATCAGAAAAAACGCAGAAAAGTTTCTTGATTTCACAAGCGATCCGATATGGCTCTTGGTCATAAGAGCCGATTATATCCACGGCACTCTTACAGTGTATCTTAATGGTATAGAAAAAGGCTTCACCACCTGCTTTACCGCAACAGGCAGGGGGGACAGCTACCGTGTCATCACGGGAAATACAGTGAGGTCGCAAGGGATCATTCCGGGAACGATGCAGGTACCGAAGAACTATCCCATCTCGAAATGATAGGCTCTATAGTATCCCAGCTCACAACAGGCGAGGGCGCAAAGAGCTTTGACCGATACGGAGTAGGCGCATATTATATGGATCACGCAAATGCGGTTTACCCATCCAATGCCGGCGGTGTGCCGTTTACCGCCGCATACATCCAGAGCAAAGCCGATCCGCTCGCCGATATTCACGAAGATCTTGCGGCGGAGCAGAAAGCCAGAGCTACCTATGACAACATCCTCAGAGTCTGCGATGATCCGGACGTAAGCAATGTGATAAAATTCCTGCGTGAACGTGAAGTAGTGCATTTTCAGAGATTCGGTGAGGTTCTCGATATACTTCAGTCGCAGATAAAGTAAATATAAAAGCTGTGGCAGCAATGAAACTGCCACAGCTTTTTCAGCATACTGCAATGCGTAAGTTTTCGCTAAAACAAAAATAAAGGACATTCGAAAATCGAATGTCCTTTACACTGGTGCGGGAAATGGGACTTGAACCCACACGCCAATACTGACACAAGCACCTCAAGCTTGCCTTGTCTGACTGCGGAACAAGTTCCGCTTCCACGAAATCAAAGATTTCGTGCGATTCCAGTGTGGCTTTTTTGCTGATAATGCTTTGCTGATTTGTCGGATATAAAAATAAAGGACACTCGAAAATCGAATGTCCTTTACACTGGTGCGGGAAATGGGACTTGAACCCACACGCCAATACTGACACAAGCACCTCAAGCTTGCCT